>Ga0137412_10000006_pt1 | contig 117160 bp, 115 predicted proteins | sample CZODoug2_1_16fun_FD_122160 | JGI IMG/M metagenome (GOLD analysis project Ga0137412, IMG submission 122160) | Vadose zone soil fungal communities from Angelo Coast Range Reserve, California, USA - CZODoug2_1_16fungal (Hybrid Assembly) | ecosystem: Environmental > Terrestrial > Soil > Vadose...
GCATAAACTGGATCATTCAGTGAAGCGTGCCCGCGCGGCAGGATCGCAGTAACACCGGTGCGCACCGGACCTTTTCCAACTTCTAGTTTTCCTTCGCCGCTGATCAACGTCGCGTAGCCGACTTCGACACCAGGCACATCGGTGATTGCATCGAACTTTCCCGGTGTTCCTTCAAACGGAATCCCCAGATCGCGCGCCCGAACTGTTTTGCTTTCAACAGCAGGTGTGGCTGGCGGACGCTTGATCGGCTCACGTGCGGAGGAATCAAGCGCGAGCATGAGCACGAGCACGAGCACGAAACCGGAGCGTTGCGAGTCCATGGCGATCCATCAACTATCAACTACCAACTATCAACTATCCCGTTTAGATTGAACACGTGAGTTACGAGGTTTTCGCCAGAAAATACCGGCCCCAAACTTTCGACGATCTGGTCGGGCAGGCGCACGTCTCGCGCACGCTAAAAAACGCCGTCGCGCAAAATCGCCTTGCTCACGCGTACCTGTTCGTTGGCCCGCGCGGCGTCGGAAAGACGTCGACCGCGCGAATTTTGGCGAAGTCACTCAATTGCGTGAAAGGACCTACTATCACCCCATGCGGCGAATGTGATAACTGCCGCGAGATTGCCGGCGGCAATAGTCTCGACGTGATCGAGATTGACGGCGCCAGCAACAACAGCGTCGAAGACGTGCGACAACTCCGTGAGAACGTTCGATACGCGCCGGCCAAGGGACGTTACAAAATATATCTGATCGACGAAGTGCACATGCTTTCGTCAGCAGCGTTTAATGCGCTTTTAAAGACTCTCGAAGAGCCCCCCGAGCATGTGAAATTCATCTTCGCGACGACCGAACCGCAGAAGGTGCTGCCCACTATTCTGAGCCGGTGCCAGCGATTCGATCTTCACCGTATCCCGGCAAACCTCATCGCGAAACACCTGCAATTCATCGCTGGAAAAGAAAAAATCACGCTCGAGCCCGCGGCTGCGCACGCGATTGCGCGTGGAGCCGAGGGCGGTTTGCGCGATGCGGAATCGATGCTCGATCAACTCGTCGCGTTTTGCGGAGAGAAAATCAGCGAGAACGATGTGCTCGATGTTTTTGGTTTCACAAGCAAACAAACGGTGATCGATCTTACCGGGCGGATTTTGCGAGGTGAAACTCCGGACGCGATCGATCTGCTGCATCAACAGAGTGATGCCGGCAAGGACATGATGCGGTTGATGTCGGATTTGATCGCTTACCTGCGCGATCTGCTCATATTCAAGGTAAAGCCTGATGCGCTGAAGGAAGATGTCGAGGCTGATGTGCAAACATCACTCTCGGCACACGCCGGGCTGGTCGCGACGGATCGCTTGCTGGAACTCGTCGATCAATTTGCTGCCGCTGAAGGCCGCATGAAATGGGCGCCCAATAAAAAGCTGCATTTCGAAGTGGCAATCATCAAAGCCATTCAAAGCCTGGGACAAGCAACATTGGACGAGGTAATCGAAAAACTTAGCCAGCTCCGCGATGGAAAATCTGTCTCACAAAAGAAACCCCTTTCTGTAGCCGGCATCGGCGATGCTGGCCGCGACGAATCATCCACTCGAAAAGCCGGGATCACCGATCCCGCCTACAGCAACGCCGCGCCACGCGTAGCCGAAACTTCACCCGATGCGAATGAACTCTGGCAAAAGACGCTCGTCAAAATTCCCGCGCAAAAGGCCTTCGTGCGAAATTCTGCTGCGGCGGCCCACGTCCTTGGGATAGAAGGGCGCAATTTTCAGCTCGGTTTCGCGCCAGACGACAAGGCGATGATGGATATCCTGGGGACGCAGGCCAATCGCAAATTTCTTGAAACGTTGCTCCACGAGATCACCGGAACCGATTGGAGTGTGAAGCTTACCGTAAAGGAAGAGCTTCCTTCCAAACAGGCAGTGGCTTCAGAGGGTTCTGGACCTGAAAATTTTAAAGGAGATCCGCTTATTCAAGAAGCGATCGGGTTATTCAATGCTCAGATAGTCCAGGAAAGCTAAAGCGCGACGGCCCGCACCTCGCGACGCAAGCACCATGAATCTAAACAAACTAATGAAGCAGGCGCAGAAGATGCAGGAGCAAATGGCCAAAACGCAGGCCGAGCTCGAAACCAAAACTGTCGAAGTGAGCGCGGGTGGCGGAAAAGTGAAAGTGACGGCAAACGGCGCTGGTGACGTTCTCGCAATCAAGATCGACAAAGAAGTCGTCGATCCAAACGATGTTGAATTTCTCGAAGAGATGGTTCTCAGCGCGGTTCAGCAGGCGGCGCAACAAGGAAAAGCGCTCGCGCAATCAGAGATGAGTCGCATCACCGGTGGGCTTGGCATACCGGGACTGCAATAATGACGAAGCCCGAATGAAAAAAGCACAGACGCATCGCGACTGTTGTTCTGCTTCGTCATTTAGTCATTCCTTCGGCATTCGTCATTCGTGCTTCGTCATTTCAATTACATCTGAGCCAAAGTAGGGTTGTAATTTTTCCGGAATCTGCACCGAACCGTCCGGCTGCTGATAGCTCTCGATCAACGCGGCGAACAATCTGGGCAAGGCCACACCCGAACCATTTAATGTGTGGCAGAACCGGTTTTTCCCATCGCGATCCTTGAATCGAAGCTGCATTCGACGCGCTTGGAAATCTTCGATGTTTGAGCAACTAGATACTTCCAGGTAAGCATCCTGCCCAGGCGACCAGACCTCAATGTCGTAGCTCTTCGCCGCCGCAAAACCCAAATCGCCGGTGCAAAGCTCGACGACTCGATAATGGAGGCCGAGCAGTTGCAATACGCGTTCTGCGTTAGCTGTAAGCGATTCCAGTTCGTCATACGACTTTTCCGGCACCGTAACCTTGACCAGCTCTACCTTGTCGAATTGATGCACGCGGAGAATGCCACGGGTTTCGCGGCCCGCCGCGCCAGCTTCGCGCCGGAAACATGGTGTATAGGCGACGAATTTCATCGGAAGATCGGCGACGCTCACAATTTCATCGCGATGAAGATTCGTTAGTTGAACCTCGGCAGTTGGCGCAAGGAAGACCTGGTCCCCCTCCAAACCGTACATGTCCGCTTCAAACTTCGGAAGCTGCGATGTGCCGACCATACAATCGCGTCGAACCAGAAACGGCGGGCTGATTTCGGTGTAACCATGCTCCCGCGTGTGCAAATCGATCATGAAATTGATTAGCGCGCGCTCCAGCCTCGCGCCCGCACCGGTGAAACAAATAAAACCGCTGCCACTCAGTTTTGCGGCACGTTCCATGTCTAAGAGATTTAGTTTCGTGCCGAGTGTGACATGGTCGGCCGGTTTGGTTAACGGCGGTTTCTCGCCCCAGGTGCGCACCACGCGATTGCCGGCTGCGTCTTTGCCGACCGGAACGCTTTCGTGCGGCAGGTTCGCGATCCGAAGAAGCAAATCATTTTGCTTCTCTTCAGCGGTTGTTGCCTGCGCATTTAGGTCGCCAATCTTTTCACCGAAGCCGCGCACGCGCTGCTCCAACTCCTCCGTCGGTTCTCCGCGCGACTTCTTGCCGCCAATTTCCTTGCTCAATCGTTTGCGATCGGCGTTTAATTGTTGCAGCGCAGTTTCAGTCTGGCGACGCTCGACGTCCACGCGCAATACCTCGTCAATCCTGGCTTCGTCCCCTCCAGCCCGCGTCGCAAGGCGCTCGCGAACAAAATCTGGTTTCTCCCGAATCAGCCGAATATCGAGCATGGCGGAGTATGAGTTACAAATGACGAATGACAAATGACGAATGACGAAACTGGAATCGCGGGCTGACTTGGTGATTATCATTCGTCATTTGGTCATTCCTTCGTCATTCGTCATTCGGATTTCGTCATTTGATCTCAGGCGAAGCTGGCGCGTGACATTGATTGGTTAACGAGGATATTTTGCAGGTGGAAAAGCTCGATCTTCTTGCGGTCGCTCTCGGTCTTGCCGCGCTGGCCGGGATTAATCTTTACCTGACTGTTTTCGTCACCGGCCTCGCAATTCACTTTCACTGGATCACGCTTGCGCCGCAGTACCAATCGCTCGAGATCCTTGGTAACCCATGGATCATCACAATTGCCGGCATTTTCTATTTCCTGGAATTCTTCGCGGATAAAGTCCCGTGGATCGATTCGGTGTGGGACGCCGTTCACACTGTGATCCGACCCATTGGCGGCGCGCTACTTGCAATTCAGGTGCTCGGCCATCCAAGTCCCGCATACACTGTAATTGTAGCGGTGCTCGCGGGTGGCACGAGCCTGGTGGCGCATACCGCGAAGGCAGCCACGCGTCTCGCGACTAACTCCTCACCGGAACCATTTTCAAATATCGGGTTAAGCCTGGGCGAGGACGCAGCAGTGCTCGGCGGACTCGCTCTCGTGCATTTCAATCCCGTTCTCGCCTTGGTGATCTTTCTGATCTGCATCGGCGCGTTCTTGTACTTTGCGCCAAGAATTTGGCGTGGAATGAAAGTGAAGATCTGGCTGGCTTGGAGAAAACTGAATGGACCGGCCGATCGCGACGTGTCCGTGAAATTGCCATCCACGTTGCCGGCGCGACTTGCAGCTGCTTTCGGCAGAGAAAATGTTCTAGGCGAAACGGTCGCGTGGGCTGCGCCATGCGTCAGCGGACGCGGTCGTGGGATTCCAGCGAACTTGTTCGGCGCTCTTGTCGCCACGAATGAAGAGCCGTGCAGGCTCATTTTCGTCGCACGAAGAGGTAGACGCTCACTCGCGCGCGCAATCGATCTGGCGGGGTTAAACGTCACTCGCGAACCGAAATTTCTTGCTGAGAACCTTGTCATTTTTCCTGAGGCTGGAAAAGGCCCAAGATATTTGTTCGTCTTCGCGCGGCCGCATGCGGCCTTGGTCGAGCAAATCGTTCACGATCTAAACCTGCGGTTAAGCGAGTCGGTGTTAGAGGAGCACGTCCCTGCGGACTCCGCGAGTCAGGTTGGGTAGCGCATCCGCCTCGCGTGCTACCCGGAGTGTGCGCGTGACATTTTCGGCTGCCGTTCCCATAATCTGCGCGTGACGACTCTCGCCGATCGTTACGCACAATTACGCGATACCGATCGTGTTCGTGAACGTGCGCTGTTTGTCTCGCCGCAAATCCCCTCGGAACTGGAGCTGCAAGCCCGCTGGTTTGCCGGAGATTTCGGCAAGCATTTCATCAGCACCGCTGGAGATGAAATCGAGGTCGTCCAATTTGGTACTTGGAACCGGGAAGCTGGGCCGGACTTTCGCGATGCTGCGATTCGAATCAACGGCGGCAATCCAATTCGCGGTTGCATCGAGATCGATCTTTTGGATCGCAGCTGGGAAACACACGGTCATGCGACCAATCCAGCCTTTGATGGGACTGTGTTGCACGTGTTTGTCGAGAGGGGCGACCGCGAATTTTTTACGCGGACGAAATCGAACCGCAACGTGCCGCAGGTTCATATCGATCCAGCAGTTCTCCCGGACGCATTCAGTGCGAATATTCCGCTGGCGCGACCGGGCCGGTGTCAGGCGCCGCTCAAGGATTTGCCCGAAGAACGCGTCGGCTCCGTGCTGGACGCAGCAGCGCAATTTCGATTACAACAAAAGGCTGCGCGCATTCGCCACAAAATTGAGAATCGTGGACGCGACGAGGTACTTTTTCAGGAACTGGCAGCCGCGCTTGGTTACAAGGAGAATAAGCTGCCTTTCACGCTGATCACGCAACGGTTGTCTTTGAAATCGCTGCGCGAAGCTGGGTCCGATATTGAATCGATGTTGTTTGGCGTGGCTGGTTTCCTGCAAACTGCTGATCTCGATGTTTACAAGAAATCGACGCGCGAATATGTGCGGCAATTATGGGACCGCTGGTGGCCGCATCGTGACGAGTTGCAGCGGCTAGTCTTGCCAGGAAAAATCTGGTGCCTCAGCAGTACACGGCCGCTGAATCATCCGCAGCGCCGGCTGGCAGCATTAGCAATGTTGGCGCGCGACTGGCCTCGTCTTCAGCGCGCCTCGGGTAAGAGCAGCGTCAACGCGGCAAAATATTTCTTTCAAACCCTGGATCATCCCTTTTGGAATTTTCACTACACGCTCACCTCAAAAACTGCGCCTAAGAAAATGGCACTGATTGGCGAAGCGCGCGTTGCCGACATCCTGGCTAATGTGTTGTTTCCATTTTGGCTGGCGCACGATCTTGATCCTTCGGCTTCACTCGGGAAAAATGTGTGGACGGAATATGCCAGGCTACCGGCGCAATTAACCAACCGCCGCCTCGAAACAGGGGCAACGCGGCTTTTCGGAAACGATCTGCGCCGGAAACAATTCCTGAAAACTGTCGCGCACCAGCAAGGCTTGCTCCAGATTTACGAGGACTTTTGTATGCGGGATAATTCCGATTGCGCGCAATGTCCGTTTCCGGAACAAATGAAGAAATGGGAATGAGTTAGGAACGTTAAAACGGTTGTCAGATAAAAAGAGAACGCGTGAAATACTTTAACGACATCGAGCAATTCGCGCGGCTGAGACAGCCGCCACTACAGCTTCAACGAAATGATTGTGAAGACGCTTTCTACGCGACATAATCGCGATGCTATGCAGAAATCCCCCGGTCAATCCTCTGCCTTTACTCTCATCGAGTTGCTCGTTGTCATTGCGATCATTGCGATCTTAATCGGTCTGCTCTTCCCCGCTTTTCGCGCTGTGCAAAACCAAGCCAAGCAGACCCAGGCAAAAAACGATCTCACTCAAATCGTTAATGCAATGAACGCGTTTTATACTGACTACGGAAAGTATCCTCTGGTTACGGCCGACACCATCATCAGTGCCACGACCGCTACCCCGAACAATAACTCCGATCTGTTTTACACTCTGCGCGCCCAGCCATTTGGGGCCAACCTAGCCAACGCGATGAATCCTCGCGTTATCGTTTTTATTAATCCACCCTACGTCAAGAATGACACAGCTGGACAAAGACGGTCGGGCGTGAGTCCTACAGATGGCAGGTATTACGACCCGTGGGGAACGCCTTACCTAGCCGAGATCGACGGCGATTACAACAATCAGGTTGCCAATCCTTACAATGCAAACACTGGCGCCGGCCCGTCACCGCTAACGGTTGGAGTAATTGCGTGGTCACTTGGCAGCGATAACGCCGGCGCCACGATAGCGGGTGCCGGCGATAAAAACACAGGCGTGTTCGCTGACGACGTAATTTCCTGGCAGTGATCTATTTTGGCGGACCTGCAGTGGGAGCCGATTTTGCGCGCGCTTTGTTTGGGTTGCAATCAGTAATCGAAAATCTAAAGTCGAAAATCCTGTTGCGGGTGTAGTTCAATGGTAGAACGGCAGCTTCCCAAGCTGCACACGAGGGTTCGATTCCCTTCACCCGCTGTTTTTCTTGATTCGAAGTTGAGGGTTGGACGTTTTCCCCCTTTTCATAAGCCCGCGCGGGCGCAGGCATCGAAAGTTGGCCAACCTTTTTCCAGCTCTCATGCGATTTCATAAACGTGGCCAGCGAATCGGAAGACGCATTTCAATCTGAAGCGGACGGATTGAACGAATTTTGGATTCTCGGTCATCCAGAGACGCGGAGAAAGTTTATAAAACAAGTTACTGGAACCAGTGCCGCGATTGCAATTGGTCCGAGTCTTCTCAGTTCCGCTCCGGTCGATCAAGCCGATTCAACGAGCGCAGATGGAGCGTCGGCCGATTCAATAAATGTGCGCCTTAGGATCAATGGCAAGGGTTACGCAATCGATGTCGATCCACGCGTGACATTGCTCGATGCATTGCGCGAGCGACTACAACTGACAGGCTCAAAAAAGGGATGCGATCACGGCCAATGCGGCGCGTGCACTGTGCTTGTGAACGGGCGGCGCATTAATTCATGCCTGACACTGGCGGTGATGCATGAAGGCGACGAAATCACAACGATCGAAGGACTCGCGAATGGCGACGAGCTGCATCCCATGCAAGCCGCGTTTATCGAGCAGGACGGATTTCAATGCGGCTACTGCACGCCCGGGCAAATTTGCTCTGCAGTGGCGTGCATACAAGAAGGGCGCGCGAACAACGACGACGAAATTCGCGAATGGATGAGCGGCAACATCTGCCGTTGCGGCGCGTATCCGAACATTCTGGCCGCTATTAAGGAGGCGAAAACAAAGGTACGCACATGAAAACTTGTCCTAAGCGCGCGCCACCCGGCGATTGTAGGGCAGGCGCTCCGCCTGCCAACTTGCGAAGGCAACCGGAGCGGTCGCCCTACAAATTTGGCCAGCGCTCGATCTCATGAACCCGTTTACCTATTCGCGCGCAAAGGATGCCAATCAGGCCGTCACGGCCATCTCCGGGAAGCCGCAGGGAAAATTTCTGGGTGGCGGGACAAATTTGATCGACCTGATGAAGATGGGCGTGGAGATGCCTAACGAGTTGGTCGATATCAACCGCTTGCCACTCGGGCAAATCGAGGAGCTCTCGAACAAAGGTTTGCGCATCGGCGCGTTGGCACGCAATTCCGATGTTGCAGAGCACGAACTGATCAAAACGCGTTACCCGGTCTTGAGCCAGGCGCTCCTTTCGGGAGCGAGTCCGCAGTTGCGCAACATGGCCACGGTGGGCGGTAACCTGTTGCAGCGGACGCGCTGTTATTATTTTTACGATCCTGCGTTTCCTGCGTGCAACAAACGCAAACCAGGCAGCGGCTGCGGCGCGATCGAAGGTTACAACCGCATCCACGCCATTCTCGGCCAGAGCGAGCAGTGCATCGCCACTAACCCGAGCGACATGTGTGTCGCGCTCGCCGCGCTCGACGCGATCGTGCGTGTGCGCGGCCCAATCCGCGAACGCGACATCGCGTTCGCGGATTTTCATCGTTTGCCCGGCGACACTCCTCAGCGGGACACGAATCTCGCAGCCGATGAATTGATCATTGCGGTTGATCTTCCAGCGATCTCTTTTGCGACGCGATCGCATTACTTAAAAGCACGCGACCGCGCTAGCTATGCGTTTGCCTTGGTGAGTGTCGCCGTTGCGCTGGATCTTGGCTTGAACAGAAAGATCAATGCTGCGCGCCTAGCGCTGGGCGGCGTAGCGCACAAACCGTGGCGCGCAAATGCCGCAGAGAAAACATTGATTGGCCAAGAGGCGAACGAGAAAACGTTCCGTGCCGCAGCCGAAGCGGAGCTCGCGCCAGCGAAGGCCTACAAATACAATTCCTTCAAAATTGAGCTGGCCAAGCGCGCGATCATTCGTGCTTTGAGGACAGTCGCGGAGATGAGCTGATATGAGCGCGCCAGTCATCGGCCAACCGCTCCCACGCGTTGACGGACGGCTCAAGGTGACGGGCCGCGCCACGTATGCCGCCGAATTCCCGCGCCCGAAAGTTACTTATGGCACGCTGATTCAGAGTACGATCGCCAACGGCCGCGTTGTAAAAATCGATCTGTCTGCCGCGAAGTCCGCTCCGGGCGTCATTGGAATTCTAACGCGTGAAAACGCGCCACATTTCAGACCCTATCCGGACGACCTGAGCCGAGCGGATGCTCCGGGCGAGAGCCGCGTGCCGTTACAGGACGACGAGATTCATTATGCCGGGCAACATCTCGGTGTCGTCGTGGCGGAATTTTTTGAACAAGCCACGTACGCAGCGTCGCTGGTCCGGGTAACTTACCAAACCCAGCCACCTATAGTGACGCTCGATGACGAACGCGTGCACAAAAACGCGACCTCGCCCGAAAAATTCGCCGGACGTGAACCGTTACAGGTCAAACGTGGCGACGTCGACGCAGCGCTCGCGACTGCGGCGCACAAGATCGACTTGGTATATTCGACGCCGATCGAAAATCACAACCCGATCGAGACATATTCGACTACTGCGGAATGGGAGGCGTCGGATCGCGTGCTCATTCACGAGTGCACGCGCGGGATCAAGCAACTGCAACGAGTCGTTGCCAATGCCTTCGGTTTGCCACAGGGAAATGTGCGCATCCTTTGTCCATTCATAGGTGGCGCCTTCGGCTCGAAGGGATTTCAATGGAGTCACACGTTGCTCGCCGCGGCGGCGGCGAAACAGGTCCAGCGGCCGGTGAAGCTGACTCTCACCCGTCCGCAGATGTTTGATTCCGCCGGCCAACGCGCACGTACCGAGCAGAGACTTTCCATCGGCGCAGACAAAACCGGAAAGCTGGTGGCGTTGCGTCACGCGACGACCACGCATTCTTCACCCACGCATGATTACACCGAGCCATGCGGCAATACGTCGCGCATGTTGTATTCGTGCCCGAACGTCGAGGTCTCGCACCGGCTCGTCAGGCTGAATTTGACTACGCCCTGCCCGATGCGCGCGCCTGGCGAAGCGCCTGGCGTCTTCGCGCTGGAGTGTGCCCTCGACGAGCTCGCAAACAAGGCCGACATCGATCCGGTCGACTTTCGCGTGCGGAACTACGCGGAATTTAACGAATACGAAAATAAACCGTGGTCGAATAAGAAGCTGCGCGAATGTTACCAACGCGGGGCAGAAAAATTCGGCTGGTCGAAGCGAAGTAAAAAACCGGGATCGATGCACGCGGCGGATGGGTCGCAGATCGGTTTCGGAATGGCGACGGCAATTTATCCTGCCGGCCAGCAAAAGGCCGGTGCGACCGCGATTCTGAACAAAGATGGAACCGTGACTGTTCGTAGTGCGACACACGAGATCGGCACGGGAACGTACACGGCGATGTCTCAATTCGCGTCGGATACCCTGGGGATTCCAATCGAGAAAATCCGGTTTGAACTTGGCGATTCGCAATTTCCGGAGGCGCCAAATAACGGCGGATCCTGGCTTACGGCGAGCGTAGCGCCTGCGGTCATGGGGGCCTGCCGCGAGTTGAAGACGAAAGTTGTTGATCTCGGAGGATCCTGGCCTAACGACTCAACGCAGCTGGCTAATCTGTTCGCGCGCTCCGGCCAGGACCAAATTCAGGCCGACTTCCATTCAGAACCGAACAAGGAGGAGCGCGAAAAGTTTTCATTCTTTTCGTACGGCGCGCTTTTCGTCGAAGTGCATGTCGATCTTCTTGGCCAAGCGCGGGTGAAGCGCGCAGTCGGCATATACGACGTGGGGCGAATGATCAATCCGCGCCTGGCGCGCAGCCAGATCGTCGGCGGAATGCTGTTTGGTTTCAGCATGGCTTTGATGGAAGGGACGATTCCCGATGAAAAGACCGGTCGCATCGTGAATGCGAATCTCGCTGACTATCACGTCGCAGTGCACGCCGACACTCCGGAATTCGACATCGATTTCATCAACGAACCTGATCCACACATGCCCGATCTCGGCGCGCGCGGCATTGGTGAAATCGGAATCGTCGGCGCGCCAGCCGCAATCGCGAATGCAGTCTTTAACGCGACTGGAAAACGGGTGCGGGACCTGCCGATCACACCAGATAAATTAATATGAGTGCGCCGATCAGAGCGCATATCTCGAAAGAGGGATTACGCGCTACCTCGCAAGCGCGTGATGGTTTTTCTCATTTAGCCTGGCCTGACTTATGATGTGAGACGTAGAGTTGTTACTGCGATAGGATTTCGATGTCCGACCAAAACCAGAAAGAAGAAAAATCTGAATTGGAAGACGGCTCCCAATTCGCAAAATCGACACGGCGCACATTTCTTTCCCGGTTGGGCATGGCCGGCTTGCTCGTCTCAACCCGCCCTATGATTGGTGAATCCGCGCGCGCTGAATCGCCTGCGCCATCAACGCCTGAACTCGAAGGTGCAATTCCCGTCACCCTCCGGGTAAACGGAAAAAAATATGACTTACGAATCGATCCGCGGACGACGCTTCTCGATTGTCTTCGCGAACATTTGCACCTGACTGGATCGAAGAAGGGATGTGACCATGGCCAGTGCGGAGCGTGCACCGTGCACATTAACGGCCGGCGCGTGAATTCGTGCCTTTGCTTCGCCGCAATGTATCAAAGTGACGAGATCACGACGATTGAGGGTGTTGGGCAGCCGGAAAACTTACATCCCATGCAGAAAGCGTTCGTTTCGCATGATGCTTATCAATGTGGTTATTGCACATCCGGCCAAATCATGTCGGCGGTTGCGATGTTGAAAGAACCATGCGGACCAGAGGATGCCGAAGTGAAGGAATTCATGAGCGGCAACATTTGCAGGTGCGGCGCGTATCAAAACATCGTGGCGGCAATTCAGAGCTTGCGGCAAGGCACGGCAAAGGAAAAGCAAGCATGAAACTGTTCGAGCTCTCGCGCGTTGACGATCCCGACCAAGCGATAGCCGCGTGTGCGAAGGCGGCGACGGCACAACAGGGAGCTGATATTCGCTTCATCGCCGGCGGAACAACGTTGATTGATTTGATGAAGCTAAACGTCGAGACGCCACAGAAAGTGATAGATGTAACTCATCTGCCGTTCGGCAAAATCGAAACGCTACCTGACGGTGGCCTGAAGATCGGCGCAATGGTCCGCAATTCCGAACTCGCTTATCACCCGATCGTTCGCAAAGACTACGCCGTTCTGTCTCAGGCTATTTTAGCCGGCGCCTCGCCGCAGCTTCGAAACATGGCGACTACTGCGGGAAACCTCTTGCAACGAACCCGCTGCATGTATTTCCGCGACACCGCCATGCCTTGCAACAAACGGGAGCCCGGATCGGGTTGCGCGGCCATCACCGGAGTAAACCGTAGCCTCGCCATTTTGGGCACCAGCGAACATTGCGTCGCCACGAATCCATCTGATATGAACGTGGCATTGGCTGCGCTCGAAGCGATCATTCATATCCAGGGAACCAAAGGCGAACGCAGCGTTTCGATTGGTGATTTTCATCTGCTTCCCGGAGACACACCGCAGCGTGAGACCGTTTTGGAACCGGGCGATTTGATCACCCATGTCACGCTGCCACCGTCCGCGCCAGGCAGCCGCTCGTTGTATTTGAAATTGCGCGATCGCGCTTCGTACGAATTCGCACTCGCGTCCACTGCGGTTGTGGTCACGGCCTTGGATGGAAAGATTACGCGCGCTCGCGTCGCGCTCGGGGGCGTAGGCACGAAGCCTTGGCGATCAACGGAGGCTGAAACGGAATTGACCGACCAGCTGGCGACAGAAGCCGTGTTTCGAAAAGCTGCGGATGCTGCGCTGCGCGATGCCAAACCACAAAGTCAAAATGGGTTCAAAGTGGAATTAGCCAAACGCTGCCTGGTCCACGCGCTGAAGTTAGTGACACAAACTGCCTAACGAAAAATCGATATCATGCCTGAGAACGCGCAGACATCCGTGATCGGCAAGCCTCAGCCGCGCATCGATGGTCCGTTCAAAGTTAGCGGTACCGCGATGTATGCTTCGGATTTCCATTTTCCTGACTTGCTCTACGCCGTTCCGATCGAAGCGACGATCGCAAATGGCAAAATTCAAAAACTAGACACGGCTGCGGCCGAGAAAATGCCGGGCGTTCGGTCAATTTTTCATCGCGCCAACATCGGAAAAATCTTCCGCTCGGTTATGGGAAAAGGTATGGAAGGAATCTGTATCGAACGGCGCCCTCCATTCGAGGACGACATCATTCGCTACTACGGTCAATACGTCGCGCTCGCGGTGGCGGACACCTTCGAGACAGCAAAAGCTGCAGCCGACGCGGTTCGCGTGACCTACAGCAAGGACAAGCCGGACGTGAACCCAGATCTAAAAGCGGAGGACGATCCGCAGGTGGTCGCGACGACGTACGGTCCAGAACATCGCTTGCAAAGCGAGCGGGGCGATCCCGATGCGGCCTTCGCCAATGCGCCAGTCAAACTCGACCAAACTTATGTCACGCCGTCTGAGACGCACAACCCCATTGAGTTACAGGGGACGACTGCAATATGGGATGGCCAGATGTTGACACTCTATGAGGAATCGCAGGCGATCTTCAATATGCGCAGCGTACTCGCGCAAATGTTCGGTTTGCCGAAAGAGAACGTTCGCGTCATTACCAAGTTTGTCGGCTCGGGTTTCGGCAGCAAGCTTTGGCCATGGACACATTGTCCGCTCGCGGCGGCGGCGGCGCGCAAGTTAGGTAAACCAGTCAAGCTGGTCCTTAGCCGCAGGATGATGTTCCAGACGGCCGGTCATCGCGCCCGCACTCAGCAGCATATGCGCCTCGGTGCCACCACAGAGGGCAAACTCGTGTCGCTCATGCAAGACTATGTTTACGAGAGGTCGATGCTCGAGGATTATCACGAGAATTGCGGTGAAGCGACGGCGTTCCATTACAGTGTACCGAACCTTCGAGTAAAGTTCGGACGCGCCAGGCGCAACATCGGCTCACCGTCCGATATGCGCGGTCCCGGCGCGGTGCCCGGTCTCTACGCGACCGAATCGGCGATGAATGAGCTCGCCGATCAACTCAAGATCGATCCGGTTCAGTTCCGCCTTCTCAACGAACCGAAGATGGACGAGTCGTTAGGCGTTCCATTCTCATCACGCCATTTGCTCGAGTGTCTTCAGCTGGGAGCAGAAAAGTTTGGCTGGTCCAAGCGCATTCCGGAGGTCGCCTCAATGAAGCGCGACGGGTTGACGCTTGGCTGGGGTATGGCGACGGCTACGTGGGTTGCCGCGCGATTTGCCGCTGAAGCCAATATTCAACTTCGCGACGATGGCACCACCCGAATCGCGTGTGGCACACAAGACATCGGCACCGGCACGTACACAATCCTCGCGCAGCTTGCAGCGGAAACGACCGGTGTAACGCTCGACAAAGTCGAAGTAGCCCTGGGTGATACATCGCTTCCGGAAGGTCCTGTCTCGGGCGGTTCGATGGCGACTGCATCGGTTATTCCAGCGGTTCTTGCCGCGGCGGACGACGCAATCAAATCACTGATTACCGTCGCGACGACGACACAAGGTTCCCCGTTCGGAAAACGCAAAAATGACGAGCTCGCTTTCGAAAATGGCCGCGTCTTTCTCAAAGCGAGTGGTCCTGCCAGCGGCGTGCCGTTTGCCGATTTGCTCCGGCGCGCCGATCTCCGCTTCGTGACGGGCAGCGGTAAGTCAAACGCAACTTTCGGCGAGGAAAAAAAAGAAAAGCCGAAGTTCTCAACGCATTCGTACGGATGTCATTTTGTCGAAGTAACCTGGCAGCCGGAAATCGCGCGGTTGCGCGTCAATCGCGTCGTCAGCGTCATGGATGCGGGGCGCATTATTAACCCGCTGGCCGGACGCAACCAAATCGAAGGCGCTGTGGTGATGGGAATCGGGATGGCGCTGTTCGAGCACACAACTTACGACCCGCAAAACGGCGCGCCAATCAACAGCAACGTCGCCGACTATATCATGGCGGTGAACGCCGACGTGCCCAAGCTCGAAGTGCATTTTCTCGATTATCCCGACAAAGAAATCAATCCGCTAGGTGCACGCGGGATTGGAGAAATCGGCCTGGCGGGAATCGCCGCCGCTATCACAGCAGCTACCCATCACGCCACTGGCGTGCGGGTGCGCGAGCTGCCAATCACAATCGATAAACTAATATGAACATTGGAATTCGATTCTGGGTAGGGCGCGCTCGCCGAGCGCGCCGAACGGCTCGGCCGTCCGTCGCCGGCGCGAACGAGTACGCGATCTGCCAATCCCGCCGGACAAGTTGATTTAAATCGACAACGTCACTCGTTAGGCAGCGCCCTGTTTGAGTTGCTCGGGCCGAACCGGCAGTCGTCTAATCCGTGTTCCAGTTGCTGCAAAAATGGCGTTCGCGATCGCAGGAACAATCGGCGGCACTGGTGGCTCGCCCATTCCGAAGGGTTGCGGCGCGTCCGAATCAACGATTTGTATTTCCACTGCTGGAGTATCGCGCATCCGTGCAACAGCGAAATCAGCGAAAGTGCTTTGTTGTGCCATACCGCCATGGAAGGTGATTTCACCTTTTAGCGCCGACGAAATACCCCAGATGATTCCACCTTCCATTTGCTGCTCGACACCGACGGGATTAACAACGAGGCCGCAATCAACGGCAGCCACCACCCGCTCGACGTGGACGTTATTTTCGTGATCGACCGAGACATCGACAACATAGGCGATGTAAGTGCGCCCGGCATACGCGTTGCACGCGACTCCGCGACCGCGCCCCTGACTAATTGAAGCCCCGTTCCAGCCAGATTTATCCCGAACAGTTTCAAGGACACGACGCAACCGCCGACGATCGACTGTGGTAGCGCCGGCCTTAATCACGTCGGCGCCTTTCAACATTTCCAAACGAAACGCAAGCGGGTCTGCACCCCGCACTTGTGCTACTTCATCAACGAAACATTCGCGGGCAAACACGCTCGATGGCGCGAAGACTGATCGCCACGGCCCATGTTTTACTGGAAGATCGACCGCGACGTAGGCCGTCTGGATCGCTGGAAATGCATAGGGAACATCATAGCACCCCCACGACCAGTCCTGATACCACGCGGCGTCGCGCATTTCCTTTGGATCGAGCGGCGAAATATTATGAAACGATCCGGCCTTGGTGTGTTTCCACGCGAGAGGGACTCCTTGCGCGTCAAATCCAGCCGAAAGGTAATGGACGGACGCCGCCTGAAAATATCCCTGCTTCATGTCGTCAGCGCGCGACCACAGAAGTTGGATCGGAGCTTTGGCGGCGCGCGAAATGTCCGCAGCTTCAACTGCATAATCGACTCCGAGGCGTCGGCCAAATCCACCACCAATCAGAGTGATGTTCACATCCACATCGGCCGGCGCGATCCCTAGCAGTTGAGCAACTTGCTTTTGCAATCTTTCCGGCGCCTGTGTGGGCGCCCAAATTGTGCAGCGATTCTCTCGAACGTCCGCCGCGCAGTTCATGGTTTCTACCGGTGCGTGGGCATAGAACGGGTAATGATAGGTCGCGTCGATCGTTCTTGTTATCGCGCCTGTTCCAGGCGGAGGCTCTTCCTTGCGGGTAACAAATCCCGTTTCGCGCGACGCAGATTCGAGCTTTTTCCAATGAGCGTCCGAATCGAAAGCGTCTTTTGGTGCCTCACTCCATTCCACCGCGAGAGCCGTCCGGCCTTTGATCGCCGCCCAGGTAGAATTCGCGACGACAGCGATGCCACGCGGCAATTCGATCACCGACCTCACACCGCTAACAGCCCGAGCCTTATCTTCCTGAAGGTTCTTCACTTTCGCTCCTGAGAACGGCGGCCGCTCGAGCGACGCGTACAACATTCCTGGAACTTTGATGTCAATTCCATAGCGGGCTTTGCCAGAGACGATGTCCGGTCCGTCGATCCGCGCGGTGCGGCGGCCGATAATTTTGAAATCCCCCGCGTTCTTCAACGGCGGATTCTCAGGCAATTGCTCTTTAGCTGCCTCTGCGACTAACGAACCGTACTCGAGGCGCCGTCCACTTGCGCTGTGCTCAACTGCACCGTGCAGCGCTTTGCAGCTGCCGCGATCAACTTTCCACCGTGTAGCCGCGGCTGTGATTAGCATTTCGCGTGCGGCAGCCCCCGCCCGCCGCAATGGTTTCCAACTGCTCGCCACGCTGTCGCTTCCGCCGGTTCCGAGATCGGAGTCAGCTGACGGTTTTGCCTGCAGCAGTTTGATCCGCGTCCACTCTGCTTCGAGTTCCTCCGCCAAAATCATGGCCAATGACGTGCGGACGCCCTGACCCATCTCGCACTTACCAATCGTCAGAATGACAGTGCCATCGGAATTGATGCAGACCCATCCGTTCGGCTTAAATGAGCCCATGGCACTCGCGTCGGTCGCCTGAAGCAAACGCCGTCCGTCAAAACCGATGACTAGCGATGCGCCGCTAAGGGCGGCTGTTTTCAAAAATGCGCGACGCGAAGTGATCATGGTTTTTTCGTGCGCATTTCATCCGCCGCACGTCGTATCGCTTTGCGCATTCGCGGATACGTGCCGCAGCGGCAAACTGAGTCGGACATTACGTTGTCGATCAGTTCGTCGCTCGGATCCGGATGTTGCTGCAACAACCCGCACGCGGTCATGATCATTCCAGCCTGACAATATCCGCATTGCGAGACCTCCTCCTGAAGCCACGCGCGCTGACATGGATGACTCACGTCCGGCGACAACCCTTCAATGGTGACAAAACGTCGAAACGACGCCGCAGACGCGGGAACCTGGCAGGCGCGCACTGCTTTTCCATTTTCGAGCACGGTGCACGCGCCGCAAACGCCCACTCCGCAGCCAAATTTCGTGCCCGTCAATCCGAGATTGTCACGGATGAGCCAAAGCAATGGAGTATCGTCGTCAGCTTCGACAACATGTCTGGCCCCATTAACCGTGAAATCGACCTTGCTCACGACGATGGTAGTGACTCCGACTTTGCTTTAAGACACTGGCGCATACCAGCGTGTTCAAAGTTGCCTCTGACATTAACCGGCAAATCGGGTCAGACGGAGTCCGCCGGATCGGACGCCGGACAAATTGATATGATGCTTCTGGGAATTGTATGGCGCGACCGCCGGGCGCGCCGTAATGGTAGTAGGAGGGTCGCTGATCCGCCTCTCGAAATGAAAGATATTTGCGACATTCTGCGAGAATGGAAAAAGCGGCCGGATGCGAACTTCGCGCTGGCGACCCTAGTACGCGCGGAAGGTTCCAGTTATCGCCGCCCAGGCGCGCGAATGTTAATTTGCGAAGATGGCAACATGGTCGGGTCGTTGAGCGCGGGATGCCTGGAAGAAGAAGTGGCGCTGAGGGCACGTGAAGTTTTGCGAACCGGTGAACCGTCGCTGGTGAGTTTCGATACGCGCAAACGGTTCGGTTGCGCTGGCAAGATCGACATTTTCATCGAATGCGCGCCGGAAGAGCTGCTTGGTGGGATTGCTGAGCCTCTTGAAGCTCGGCGCGAGTGCCGTCTAATAACTCGTTTTAGGGGCGCCAAGCTCGGCAGCAAAGTCGATTGTGATCATGAGCATGAGCACGAGAAAACACTTGTGCAGCAAATTCATCCGCCGATACGGCTGTTCATCTTCGGCGATGGGCTGGACGGCAAGCCATTTCATTCGTTAGGTAATTTGTTAGGCTGGCAAACGTTCGAGATTGCTACTGCAAATGAGTTACCCAGCGCCGTAGATGAATGGACGGCAGCAATCGTAAAGTCTCATAATTACGGCCGCGATTTTGCAGCGCTGCAAAAGCTGTTACCGCTCGGGTTACGTTACATCGGTTTGATTGGACCACGAAAACGGCGAAATCAATTGCTGAGCGATCTCCTGGATGTAGGAGTGACGATAAATGCCGGCTTCTTTGCGCCTGCCGGTCTTGATCTTGGCGCGGAGACACCAGAGGAAATTGCGCTTGCAATTGTCTCCGAGATTCAGCGGGCATTTGCGGGCGCTTCTGGCGAATCGCTGCGAGACCGCAAGGTGTCTATCCACGCTCCGATAAAAGGCCCATTACTTGCCTAACGAATGCAAAAGATCGGCGCGGTTATTTTGGCTGCTGGCGGATCGTCGCGCTTTGGGCAGCCAAAACAGCTGCTCCCATTTCGCGGTAAAACACTCATTCGCACCATCATTGATGCGGCATGCGAAGCGGGGTGTTCGCCAGTTGTGGTGGTAATCGGTAGCAACGGAGAAACCATTCATCCCGAGGTAGCGCACGCGAATGTGTTAGAGGTTCGAAACACAAACTGGCAGCGCGGAATTGGAAGTTCGATTCGTAGTGGTGTGCAGGCTTTGACTGATCACGCGCCGGATGTTCAGGCAATTCTTCTGCTGGTCTGCGATCAGCCGGCAGTGAACGCGCCTTTCATCGAACGGTTGTTCGCGACACGCGAGGCAACTAAAAAGGATATCGTCGCCTCCAGCTATGCGGATACTGCCGGCGTTCCTGCCATTTTTAATCGTTCCCTTTTTAAGGAATTACTGGCCATCGGCGACGAATCTGGCGCGAAATCAATTATTCTGCAGAACCCCGGGCGTGTTGCACAATTTGCGTTTCCCGAAGGAGCGATCGATATCGACACGTGGGAAGATTGGGAAGAACTCAACGAACGCAGTCGTTCTGAACGAAGCGACGGATCTCACACCTGATGGTTGATCACACGCCTTAGCCTAAGCGTTCCATATGCGATCGTGAAATCCCCTCGCCGTCTGCGCGGCTCGGGATGACGTCGTTATCTCCCGCCAAAAAGTTTGCGGAATGATTTGAAGACGCGGCCGGGTAAGGAGAATGCTTTTTGGGGCGCACCCTGGAACTGTTGAGCAAAAGGCCATTGCTGTCCGCCGTGCACCGGGCACGCAGCAGTTGGCACTTTGTCTGCAGGCAAATCGATGTCGTACGCTGTTCCAGCGGACATGCATCCGGTGGTGGCAAGTTGACTTGAAATCGAACACACCGTCGCGTGTTGGATCGGCATGGTCGGCTGCAACTGCTCGGCTGGATAATGCTGTGCCGCCTTGTTCATTACCTGCGTCCAGACCGGGAGCGCGAGTGCGGCACCGTAACCGCGTGAAATAATTGTTGTCGGCTGGTCGAACCCGACCCAGACACCACACGTCAGCGTACTGGTATAACCGAGAAACCAGGCATCTTTGTAATCGTTGGTGGTCCCAGTTTTGCCGGCTGCTGGCAACCTGAAGCCCAGTGACCGCGAGTTGGCGGCAGTTCCACGCGTCAAAACTTCTTCCATTAGTTGGGAGGCCATCCAAGCCGCGCTTGGATCAAGCGCCGGCAGAGTAATATGCGCGGATCGATAAATCGGTTTGTGGTTCGCATCGTCGATTCGTTCGATGATGTAAGACTGCTTGCGTACTCCCGCATTGGGAAAAACCGAGTACGCAGCAGTCAAATCTTTCAGATCCGTCTCAAATGAACCGATGTAGATGGCCGGCCCGTGCGGAACACTTTGGGAAATGCCGAGTGTGTTAGCGACTTTTTGAACCGAGTCCAGCCCAGCGAACTGCCCAACGCGCACACTCATGGTGTTGCGTGAATGAATCAGCCCGTAGGAGCAAGGAAGGGTCCCGCCGTAAGTTCCATCGGAATTTCCCGGCGACCAATTACCCGCTCCGTCTATTTCACCGGGACGAATTGGACCGTCGCTGATCGCTGCGCCCGGCAATAGCCCGTGAGTGAATGCGGTCGTATAAACGAATGGCTTAAATGCGGAACCAACCTGCCGGTTTGCCGGAGCCAACGCGCGATTGAATTTGCTTTGTGAGTAATCGCGGCCGCCGACGAGCGCGCGAATTCCTCCGCTGGGATTATCAATTACAACCACCGCGCCTTCCAAATAAGGCATGGCCGAGTCCCCTTCCCCGTTTTCAGGCGGATGATAGTTCGCTTTTACCGGATGATGGAAATTTGATTGATGCTCGATTTTGGTGAGCTGCGTCTCGAGCCCATCTTGTGCGGCGTTTTGCACCGCCGGATCGAGCGTGGTGTAGATCGACATACCACCGTTATCGATCTGGTCTTGTGTCAGCAACAGATTCAAATCGCGTTGCACAGCGTCCATCGCGTAATTCTCCTGAACGAACGGCATACGCCTGGGGTGCGGAGTAACCTTCGCCTGCTTGGCGGCTTCGGCGTCCGCAGCGGAAAGTTTGTTCAAACCCACCATTCGATCCAAAACTGCATTCCGTTGGACCATCGAGCCTTTCGGATTTTTCAGCGGCGAAAACCGGTTCGGGCCCCTGATCAATCCTGCGAGGAGCGCTGCTTCGGGAAGGTTCAGTTTTGAAGCGCTCTTGCCGAAATACGCTTGCGAAGCGGTCTCGACCCCGTAACAACCATTGCCGAAATAAATCCGGTTTACGTAAAGCTCAAGGATTTGCTGTTTAGTGAACTGGCGTTCGATTCGCAGCGCCACCATGGCTTCCAGTAATTTCCGGCTAAGAGTCCGGCCACCGAGTGGAAGACTGTTCCGGGCGAGCTGCTGGGTGATGCTGCTCGCACCTTCCTTGGCTGAGCCGCTTGTGACATCACGAACCAAAGCGCGCATGATCCCGCGCCAATCAATCCCCTTGTGATCGTAGAAGCGGCTGTCCTCTCGCGCCAGCACCGCAGTGATAAAAAACGGCGAGACTTCGCTCAGCGAAACCTTCAGTCGATTCGCGCCGGCCAGACGGCTATAAATTTTTCCATCGACATCGTAAACGGTATTTCGCTCCGGCATTTCACCGACATTCTTCATGTCATAGGTTTGCGCCCACGTGCCGTAAAAGAGGAAAACCGCGAAACCAGCTCCCGCTATCAGAATGAGGAGCGTAACTTTCCAGCCGTACCGGAAAAGACGGCTTCCGCCTTTCTTTTTCCTCGATCGGAGACGAGCGAAGAATTGCATTGCTGAAAGGTTAAAAAAGTTAAAAGAGTTACAAGGTTAAAAGCGGTTTAACCTTTCAGACTCTTCAACCTCTCAGCGGTTCAACGATTTAACCCATTTAACGTTGTAACCCTTTTAACAAATCACAAATTCAGCTTCACAACGCCCTCGTGCTGCTCGGTCGCACACGCCGCATTAGTCGGCACGTCCGTCGCCGCGTTGCTCGGTTGCACGAGGTTGTTGTCGATCAAGTACTTTTCGACTTCTTCGCCACTAACATCCGCCAGCATATGCCCGCTAATCTCGACGCAGGGCGAAAGCGGTTGCCCGCTCTTGGTTTCCATCTCCCAGCGGAACGCGGGGTTCTGGATAATATCTTTCTCTGTGTAGAGAAGATTGTATTTAGCCAGCACGGCGCGCACACCGGCGCTCCAGCCACAATAGGTCTTCAAATAAGCGGTGATTTCAGGCGTTTGCATTGGAGGAATATATCACAACTTCGAAGATTGTAACCCCCGTGGTTCAACTGGAACTTTTTAGAGGTTCTCGATCTCCTTCCGCAAATCTTCCTTCGATTTGCCAAGTTTTTGTTGAAGTCGCCCGAGCAACTCGTCGTCTTTTCCTTCGGCAAACGTGAGGTCGTCATCGGTCAATTGAGCGTATTTTTGCTTTAGTTTCCCTTTCGCTTCGTTCCAACCACCTTTGAATTGTAGTTTTGTCATAGTAATAGAGATTTCGCACGCGGAGCCAGGATCAGTTGTCTCGCGCCATACAAATCGATGCATACACGCGGCGATTCCGGGCGCGAAATCCTTTTAGGGAAACAAAGGAAGGAACGCCATGGGTTTTTCGGAATTTGCTCGCCGGGGGGAACCAAGCACCAGCGGCGTTCCGAATCCGATGGGATATTGCCTTCGCAGCCATGGGTGACAACGGGTCCATTATCTCAGTACTGCATCAGACAGCCGAACAGTTCCAGATTCTTGTGGATAGCGTTGAAGAATACGCCATCTACATGCTCGACCCGAACGGAACGGTCGTGACGTGGAACACAGGGGCACAAAAGATCAAAGGCTACAGGCCGGAGGAAATTATAGGGAAGAACTTTGCCTGTTTCTATACCGCAGAAGACGTTGCTGCCGGCAAGCCCCAAGGCAATCTGCGCGAAGCAGCCCGTCGCGGACACATTCGTGACCAGGGACTCCGCGTCTGCAAAGACGGATCAACTTTTGAAGCCGAAGTTATACTTACTGCGCTGCGCAACGACCAGGGAGAGCTTCGGGGTTATTCCAAAGTCACACGCGACATCACCGATCAAGTCCGCACCCGGGAATTCGAAGCCGAGAAAATCGCAGCCCAAAAGGCAAGCAAGGCCAAGGATGATTTTCTCGCAGCGTTAAGCCATGAGCTGCGCACACCGCTCACGCCGGCGCTTGCGGCAGCGACTTACCTGGAAGATAACGCTGAAAAAATTCCGCAGGAGTTCGTGCAGGACGTGCAACTGATTAAGCGCAACGTGAAGCTGCAGGCGCGTTTAATTGACGACTTGCTCGATCTCACCCGCATCACTCGCGGCAAACTGCGCCTCGATTTGGAAAACTTCGATGCACACAACATCATTTGTAATGCAATCGACACCGCAAGTTCGGCAATCGCGGCGAAGAAATTAAGGCTCTCGACCAAGCTGAATGCCAAACAACATCACATATTGGCTGATTGCATCCGGCTTCAGCAGGTATTTTGGAACTTGATCAACAATGCCGTGAAGTTCACGCCGCCCGGGGGAGAGATCGGCATCCGCACGTTCAATGACGACGCGGGGTGCTTCCATTTCGAAATTACTGACAATGGGATTGGAATTGAATGCCAGCGACTGGCTTCATTGTTTAAGCCATTCGAGCAGGCCGATGCTTCTGTGACCCGCCAGTTTGGTGGGCTGGGACTTGGTCTCGCGATCTCCAAACACCTTGTGGAGCTTCACCATGGAGCAATTCAGGTCCAAAGTCGTGGACGGAGTTTCGGCGCCACGTTCAAGGTAACGCTCGATGCGCTGCCAGAAGCAGCCGAAAAGACTCAGATTTCTCCGGCTTTGAAACATCCAGCAAAGCCATTGCGTATCCTGCTCGTAGAAGACCACCGGGATACGCGACATATGTTGTCGCGGCTGCTCACCCATTTCGGTCATCAAGTGTTAACTGCGGGAAACATTCGCATCGCGCTGGACATCGTGGCTTCGGAGAACATCGAAGTACTCTTGTGCGACATCGGACTGCCCGATGGAAGCGGCTATGAGGTCATATCACAAGCTCTGCAAAAGCGGCCAATCAAGGCTGTCGCACTGACCGGCTTTGGTACGGATGAAGATCTCCGGCGGTCGAAAGAAGCCGGATTCGACTTTCACCTGGTCAAGCCAGTCGATCTTCACGAGCTACAAACCATTCTCGACAAGCTCGCGGCGTAGCTGACTCGCCTGTTGCTCGCAGGTCTTGCCACGAATGAGCGCGCAAGCGTTCTGGCGAGATCTAACTATTAGAGGTTTAAGTCTCCCAAGCTCACGAACGATCCCCTGGGTTTTCTGTCGTTGAGGTACGGCTTCGGCCTATGAGCATCCTCGGAGAAAGATCACGGTCGAGAATGCGATAAAGATTACCAAGAGCCAAACCAAATTGACCGCGATGCGGTCAGACCGCTTAAATCTCCATCTTCGGCCCATCCAATCTGCCTTTACCCACGCGAGTTCACTAATTCACTCCCAGAGATGACTCATGCCCAGATGGGAACCGTCGGAGCTTACCGTGCAGCTCGTGTTTCCCATCCAGCGGGCTTTTTTTACAAGCGCGCCGGAATCATAACACCGCTTAGGGAACTCTTCTGCCCGCGGAAATGCCCATAACAAAAAAGATCAGGCAAACCACCAGAAACAGGAAGAACAACAATTTGGCAATCCCTGCAGCGGCAACAGCAATACCTGTGAATCCAAAAAGCGCCGCCACCAGTGCGATGATAAGAAAAATTAAGGCCCAACGCAGCATGTTTCACCTCCTCAGAAACAAATCGCACCAGGTAACTATTGCGCGTGTCGCGCCGAAAGAAAAAAGGCGCGCCATCGCCCGGCGATGTGATCCAACATCAGTTTGGACGCCCTTGAACGCCCAGGCGGGATCGATTCTTAAGTGTGCTATCGAATGCCGACGTGGCAGAACTGCTCGCCCAGCAGGCAGAACGGGAGACAGGAATGCTATCACGTGCTTTTCGAAGGGCTGCCCGTAGTGCCTTTCTCTGGTCAGAAAATGTGCTCGACCTTGTAGCACAGAATCGACAGCTGACTGACTTGCGTGGTATTGGTCCATTTTTAGAGAAACAGATCCGGCGCTGGATTGATAAGCCACCGCGATTAAGCAAACGACCTCCGCCGATTCGCCAGGATTTCATTTCACTTGTTGAAGCGCGGGGACAGCTCGCAACCAATCCTGCGTGGTCAAAGGGTTTGCGCGGCGATTTGCAAATGCATTCTCGCTGGAGCGATGGCTCGGGCACGATCGCAGAAATGGCCGACGCGGCAAAAGAGCGATCATATGGATACATTGCGATCACTGACCATTCTAAAGGCCTGAAGATTGCGGGCGGTATCGACGAACGCGCACTGAGAAAGCAGGGCGCGGAAATAATGAAACTTAACATATCAAATTCAAAGCTGGATGGAATACTCACTGTCCTCCGCTCTGTTGAGATGAACCTTAATCCGCGCGGCGAAGGAGATATGTCGCCGGCGTCTCTATCCTCTTTGGATGTTGTGCTGGGCTCGTTTCATTCCTCTTTGCGAAGAATTGAGGATCAGACCGAGCGTTATCTTGCAGCGCTGCACAATTCAAACATTCAAATCCTCGCGCACCCGCGTGGCCGAATCTACAACTACCGAGTTGGGCTGAACGCAGACTGGCCGTGCGTATTTGCGGAAGCCGCCAAGCTTGATAAGGCGCTGGAAATTGACTGTTATCCGGATCGACAAGATCTGAATGTCGATCTGCTCAAACTTGCGCGAAAGAGTGGAACGCGTATTTCGCTGGGCACGGACGCCCATCATCCATGGCAGCTGGAGTTCATTGAGCTCGGGCTAGCTGCCGCATTGAAAGCCAGGATCTCGCCACAGCAAATCGTCAATTTCATGTCACTCTCGGACTTAAGGACGTGGGTAAAGCAGACACGACAACGAGGCACCGATAAGAGATAACGTCATCGCGGTATTCGCATGGACCGCGTATCGGAAAGGAACAAGGTTGTTACTTTTGGGGCCGTTGGCTGCGTGGCGACGTCCCGCGAGGCCGATCACTGGCGCCTGCAAGATCGGTAGGACTTTCGGATGGGGTTTTACCGTGGGGAAAACGGCGTTCAGTATTCATCTTCATTCCGCAGTGTCGATAAAACTTACGTATCTGCGTCGGGAGCCTCGCCTATTGCTTGAGAAAGTTCGCCCGACTCATATTAAAAAGGAGCTAACAAAAGGATCCGACGCGATTACCACTCACAACATCGAACAAAGGAGACAAAATGCACAAGTACGTAAGAGGAATCGCAACGGTTGCCAGCTTCTTAATGCTCATCTCGATTAGCAATGCAGCGGTCAACCAGCCAAGGCCCAGCCCGCGCCCGCGTCCGCAACCTCGAAACCTCCACGCCGGGGCGGTATATGTGTTAACAAATCAGGTCCTGAACACGGTGACGGTTTTCAACCGCGCCTCTAATGGAACGCTAACTTCCGTAGGCGAATTTTCCACCGGTGGCGCAGGCGACCCGGTCGCGCAGCCACAGGATCCGCCGACTGACCCCCTCGCTTCGCAAGGAGCATTGGTTTTAGCTCAGAACCAATTTCTGTTCGCCGTCAACGCCGGCAGCAATCAAATTTCAGTTTTGAAGATTTTGAATGACGGACTTGATCTAGTTGGCGTCTTTGATTCTGGAGGTGTTCGTCCGATCAGCCTAACTGTCCACGACAATCTGCTATACGTCCTCAATGAAGGCGGAACTCCGAATATCACTGGATTCACGATTGGCGATGATGGAACGCTGACGCCGCTGGCTGACTCTACTCAGCCCTTAATTGGTGGCACCGCGGCTGATCCTGCTCAGGTCAGTTTCAATCCTGACGGCACATTGTTGCTTGTGACCGAAAAAGCCGGAAACCGGATTGACTCTTACACTATTGATCAGAACGGATTGCCTAGCCCCCCGATAGATAATGCTTCCAACGGTATGACACCGTTTGGCTTCGCGTTTAACAACGCTGGATTTTTAGTAATTTCCGAAGCTTTCGGCGGCACGCCGAACCAGGCGGCAGCGTCTTCATACGGTGTTGCCGACGACGGCATTCTAAGTGTGATCAGTGGCTCGGTCGCAAATTCTCAGACGGCGTCATGCTGGGCCGCTATCGTTAACAACGGAAAATTTGCTTTCATATCGAACACTGGCAGCGGCACAATTTCCATCTATGACATAGCCCCTGGCGCCGGAACGCTCACGCTGTCCAACCCGCTCGCCGTAAATGGCGGTCCAGACAGCGCGTTGAGAGACATGGCTTTAAACAACAGCAGCAAGTTCCTTTACGTTCAAGCCGCCGGTGGACAGGAGCTCCTCTCGTTTCGCGTCGACCAGGATGGGAACCTAACCTTGATTGACACAGACGAAGGGCTCCCATTTGGAGCACAAGGCATCGCCGCCAAGTAGTGAGTTTCTCGCTCGTTCGCGTGTGTATTGACAAAGCTACTTAGCGCGGAGCCTTCGCCTCCTTTTGATCGATTATGGCAAGCATTTTTAAGTCTAAGCGGTTTCTCCAATCCAGCAGCATTGGTCAGACGCCGCGCAAACCGTTGGCAGATTCAATCACCGCTTAAATTCGATCGAGAATTCCGCGGACAAGTTTTGAATCTCTTTCGGCGGCGGCGATCGATTCCTCCAATCGTTGCTTTAACTTTTCTTCGCCGCGATTGCGGTTCCGTTCGAGAAGCTTTTTGTGGAGAACAGTGCGTTCTTTTAATGCGCGCATGGCTGTGCAAAGCACCCGCTCAAGGGCTTCGGTATGTTGTTCGTCCAAACTCTCGGGTGAAAAGCGATGGCCGACGAAACATTCAAACTGCGCGAGGTCGCCGTCTTTGACCTCATAAATTGGCCCGTTGCATTCGGGACATGCCAGCGGAACCTGATTGCCTGGCGGTTCACTAGTGGGCTGAGCGATGTCGGCTGGTTCGTTCGTCCCAATTCCTCCATCGGCGGATGCAAGCACATCGTCTACCGGACCGTTGACTAACCAGACAAGAACTTCCGCCATCTCTGCCAGCGGCACGCAAAAATCCACGTCGACAACGTCCAGTGCCGAACGCGGCATGCTGTCGGCCATTGCTTCGGAAGGGTCCTGAACAATGGTAATGCCGCCGCGCTTCTTAATCGCATGTAACCCCGCCACGCCATCATCACGCCCGCCGCTAAGGATGACGCCAATCGTTTTCGAGTGATGCGCGCGGGCGGCGCTGCGAAAGAGAACATCTATCGCCGGACGGTGACCGTTTTCGCGCAGATTACGCGAAAGCACCGTCATGCCATCTTTGATAGACAGATGATAATCCGGCGGCGCGATATAAACGCAGCCGCGCTGGTAGGGTTTGCCGTTTTCGGCAGCAACGGCCATCAAATTACCGCAACGCGTGAGGATCTCAGCAAGGTAGCTTTTACTCCCAATGTGCATGACGACAAAAATGGAAGCCTCCAACGCTCTCGGTAAATTTTTGATAAGCTCACAGAGCGCGCTTACACCGCCCGCCGACGCACCGATGACGATAATATCGCGTTTTTGCGTTACCATGGATAAAGTCCTCGCAAATCAATCGCGTCTTGAAGGCTATCAAGTCGTCTACGGTTTACGGCGATCGCTTCTGATACCCTTCAGCTGCGACTAGTTCGGGCTTGGTGCCAAACTGGTGGCTCACCTGCGATGGATGCATCCGGCGCGGTTATGCCGGCGTCGCTGCCTAGAACGTGTCCATTCACCGATGCATCGTGCGATTTTATGGTTTACCTGTCGAGACGAGCGTACCCGTCGTTTCGATGGAAACGAATAGCCCAGCCGAGCGTGCCGGCTTGCGAGAAGGCGATCTCATTGTGGCATTCAATGATGAGCCAATCAGAAGCGTGCATCATCGAAATAAGTTTGGTCGGCGACGTCGTCACCGCTGTTGGACCTTCAAAACGTCGAGAAAAAGTGAAGTTGACCCGACCCGAGCAATTCAAATTCGACGCATCCAATCCACACACGAGTGGCGTTATTTTTCTAAAATCTATTTATTCAAACAAGAAACGTGAGACATGAAGGCAGCTGTATTTCACAAGCCGGGGAAGGTGCAGATCGATGAGGTACCCGATCCGCGAATCGAACATCCTGAAGACATTCTTTTGCAAGTTACATCGACCGCGATCTGCGGATCGGACCTCCACATTTACAATGGGTTTCTTCCACAAAAAGAGCCGATCACACTCGGCCATGAATTCATGGGAATAGTCGAGGAGACTGGGGATAAAGTTACCAAGCTCAGGAAAGGCGACAGAGTAGTGGTGCCGTTTCCGATCGCATGCGGGCACTGCTTCTTTTGCCAGGACGGGTTGCCCGGACACTGCGAGAATTCAAACCCAGAAAAGTATGGACCGGAAGGCGCATTGCTCGATCAAAAAGGCGGCGGCCTGTTCGGGTACACCGATTTGTACGGCGGTTACCAGGGTGGACAGGCGGAATTTGTGCGAGTTCCTTATGCAAATTTCGGCCCGCGTGTCGTTGATGATCGATTCAAAGACGAGGAAGTTCTGTTTCTGACCGATATTTTTCCGACTGGTTGGAGTGCGGTCGATTGGGCTGGAATACAAGGAGGCGAAACAGTCGCTGTCTTTGGCTGTGGCCCAGTCGGCCTCATGGCGCAGAAAATCGCTTGGCTTCGTGGTGCCGGGCGAGTAATCGGAGTAGACCGATTGCCATATCGATTGTCGGCAGCGGAACGCACCGCCAGATCCGAGACTATCAATTTCGAAAAAGAGGATGTTGTTGACAAGATTCGTGACCTCACGCAAGGCCGCGGTGCGGATGTTTGCATTGACGCAGTAGGACTGGAAGCCTATCGCGGGTTGAAGGACAAACTGGCGAATGTCGCGCACATGCAAGCCGGAAGTATTTCCGCGTTAGAACTCTGCATCAGCGCTGTTCGCCGAGGCGGCGTCGTCTCGGTAGTAGGAGTCTATGGGATGTCATATGATGCTTTTCCTCTCGGACAAATTTTTGACAAGGGTATCAAGCTCGCTTTTGGCCAAGCGCCAGTGCAAAAATACATCGACGAATTGATCGGCATCTTGGAGCGGCGTGAGATCAAACTGGACGATATCATCACTCACAACTTGCCTTTGGAAAAAGCACCCGACGCCTATCGGATTTTCCGGGACAAGGAGGACGACTGTGTCAAAGTGGTTTTGAAACCATAAGAAAATCTATTTAGCTAGAGTTTCTATTCATCATTCGGTCCGATCTTTCCCTGTTAGTTATCTGGTTTGTGAGCGCAATTTGCAATACGCGCCTGGAGTGAAAAAGTGATAAAGCCGACAACCATTCGGCGAACCGGATGCGTTGCTTTTATATGGCAACGAAAAAAGATGGTTCTCGAAGTGGCGCCCGGCCGTTGGCGATTGTCACCGGCGCATCGAGCGGTATTGGTTATGAACTGGCAAAAAGCTGCGCTCGCAATGGGTTTGACCTTTTGATCGCAGCGGATCGGCCGGGACTTGAAACGGCCGCGGAGGATTTCCGACAGCTCGGTGCGGAAGTGGACGCGATTAAAGTGGACTTATCAACGACGCAAGGAGTAGATCAACTTTACGGAGCCTTAGGAGGGCGCGACGTAGAAGCACTATTAGCCAACGCGGGCCATGGGCTAGGCCACGCCTTTCTGGATCAGGATTTTGAAGAGGCACACCATGTGATCGACACTAACATCACCGGCACGGTGTACCTTATCTACAAAATAGGGCGAGGCATGCGATCGCGCGGCAAAGGCAGGATTTTGATTACGGGCTCGATTGCCGGGTTCATACCCGGAACCTACCAGGCGGTTTACAACGGAACGAAAGCGTTTATGGACTCATTCGCTTTTGCACTACGCGCCGAGCTGAAAGAGTCTGGCGTAACAGTGACTTGTTTGATGCCGGGCGTAACTGATACAGAATTCTTCGCTCGCGCCAATTTACTCGATACAAAAGTCGGCGCCGGCAAGAAAGATGATCCCGCCGATGTAGCAAAGATTGGATTTGAAGCAATGATGAAGGGCGACGGCGATGTTGTAAGTGGGTGGAAAAACAAAATCCAATCTGCGATTGCAAACGTGACCCCTGCCGGCATGCTCGCCGAGCAGCACCGGAAGATGGCGGAACCGGGAAGCGCGAAACAATAGTGACTGTCCTAGCGTGAGCGCCCGGATGACACCGACGCTCATGACTTTCACGCATGCACAACTTTGCATTTGGAACATGGCCGCGCATTTTGATTCTGGGCGTAGCAGATCTCCAATACCTTATTTGGCGGCAATCCTTGTTCGCCGAGCGCCAGTCCTAGGTCGGTGGGAACCAAAGTCAGACTGACATCGTGTTCCAAGCGAAACTTTCTGCCGATCGAATCGTCAATTTCATTTCGATCTTGAATTTAAACAGTGGATCCAAGAGATACGACGCTGCAGCGCCCGAAAACGATGAATCCCATTGCTTTGGCGACCGCAAGAAGGACTGCGCCCGATTACATGATGTATAAAGCTGGGCACTGTTCCAGAGCCAGGAAAACTGCCTGGCTGGAATGTTCGCCCTGCGGGAAAACAAGGAAACAATACAATGAAAACAATACTACTCAGTCTGACGTTGGCAGTTGTGGCTCCGTTCGCTTGGGCACAAGTCTCGGAGACTACCACAACAACGACAACGACAGAAGGCAGTGGCACAATCACGGAATACAGTCCGGGCAGCACCATAGCGCTAAAGGAAACCAGCGGACCGAGGACCTATCACTTCGGCAACACGGTCACTTATGTGACACGGAGCGGCAAGGTCTTGGACGAAGATACCGTTAGAACGAGGGTTAAAGTAGGTATACCAGTCCGCGTTCATTATGCCGGGACAGGTGACAACGTGTTGGTTGACCGGGTGACTCTTGACGAGGATTAAGAGCAAAATCTGATCTCGATTGTCTCTCTCGCGCCCTTTTCTGTTCTGCCAAATCGGTGAAACAGCGGAGGGCGCGTCTGTCGTACCCACTTCCTTATTCGCAAGCTAAGCGCCCGACACTTAGAGACAGCTTGCGAATTGTTAACGCGAATGCTCACAAGCAGTCCTATCACGAATCCACAATTGACGCGCTTTACAGAGCTGCGCGACAATAAGGATCACCGCCAGGGCTGCGCGAAGAAGCACTTAGCTTTCCATTCCAAGTGCACAATAAAGCTCGCACGTCTATCTTAGCTGCTCGGCATGCGATCAACCGACAAACACTGATCGCCGCCCTCAACGAGCTACTCTAGTCCGCTTACACCCCCCTTGAGATGGTGCGGCCGATCACGGCACTCCTCTGCCTCTCCATCCAAAGATAAAGAAGAGCACGCACATCACCAGGAATACAAAGAATAAAACCTTTGCGATTCCCGCCGAGGCCGCCGCGATTCCACCGAATCCCAAGACCGCCGCTATTAGCGCAATTATTAGAAAAGTTACAGCCCAACCTAACATGTTGTCACCTCCTTTTAAGGATTGGAATCGCAGTAACTAGTAATTGCGCGTGTCTTTGATTTCACAGTTGCCAGTGAATACGAAAATGACCTAGGGAGCGATCCGCTGCAACGACTACAAAAAGTATGGTTTCTGACGTCGACCAAAGGCAACAACGTCTTTGTGAGTGTCATGTCAGCTCAGAAACTCTGCGAACGGCTCCATTGGTTTGATGTGCGCGCAGAAAATCTTGAAAGCGGCCAGGATTGGGACAGCCAGAATAATGCCAACCATTCCCCACATCCAGCCCCAGAAGGTGAGCGAAAGCAGGATGATGACGGGATTCAAAGTAAGGGAGCGTCCCATAACCCATGGGGTGACGAAACTGCCTTCTAACACGCCTAAAGTGAGATAAACGGCAGGAAATACAATAGCGTATCCGAGACTATCGAAGCTTAGGGTCGCGCCGATGGTCATACAGATAATTCCTGTAAGAGCTCCTAAGTACGGAACGAAATTAAGCAGCGCGACCATTACACCCCACATTACGGGGTTGGGCAGACCGAGCATCCCCACGGCGGATCCGACGGCCAATCCAAGACAAACGTTAATCGCAGTGATAGTGAAAAGATAACGCGAGATCTGCGATTCGATATCGTGCGCAATACCGACGGCGGCTTTCTTATCTGAGAGTGTGGGCAGCAGCTTGACCAGCTTGGCAATGAAAGTCTGATCGTAAACAAGCAGGAAATATAGCAGAATCAACGACAACACAGCGCTGGCAACAAACTCCGGGGTACGCACGAAAAGCGTCTCAGTAATCGGATGCCGTTTCACTTCTATAGCCTTGGCTTCTGCATTAGTTGAAGTCAGTTTTTCGATCTCCCCGGTCGCCTGCGTGACTTGCGCTACCGATTTTCTTACGGGCAAGAGCTTTCGTTGTAGTTCTGTAAAACCGGCGGGCGCTTTTGCAAGCCAGCCCGCCGTGGGTGTGGCAAGCGCCGAAATTCCATAGCCGATGAGCCCAAAAAATCCGATAAGCAGAAGCGCTGCGCTAACCGGTAGCGGAATCTTTAATCGAGCGAGTCCCCGCACTATGGGCCTTAAGAGGTAACTGAGGAGCAATGCAAGAACCATTGGCAGTAGAATCGAGCGCATGAAGTAAATGGTGTAGAAGACTGCCAACATAAACAGACCAGTGAGGGCAATCGATCTGACATCGAAAGGTCGCCGCGACAGTTCTGCGACGCGCAGGCGGGCACGGGACGCTACTTCTTCCGCTTCTGGCACGTCGTCGGAAACGTCAGTGCGCGATTTCACGTTTACTGAGGTCCGAGTGTCGGTTTAGGTCTTGTTCTGCCGATCGTGTTACTTGTCCTTCTTCTTTGGAAGGACTGCATGGCCCGGCCCGCTCGCCTTACCAAGCAAAACCAGCGGCGTTCAGCGTCCATCATTGCAATTGTTATCAAGACTTCCTCGGTCGGCGGCACCCATTCTACCGGCATTGCATTGCAATGTTTCGTTGGACAAACCACGCGCAGCGGGGTCTCGCCGCACGCGCCCTCAATCATCTGGATTTCTCGCCCTGTGATCATCTCGCCGCAAACGAGGCAATACCGTTTCTGATCGAGCGACTGCCACTGCCGGAACTGATCGAGTCGTCGCAAGACATCTAGTTTTTCTTCGTCGGATAAGGTGGTCGAAGAAAGCCCGCTCACGACGAAACCATCCTTCCGTATCTACTGCCGCACAATCAGACGAACGCCCGATTGGCGTATAGGTCAAACTCCTAACTGGGCTGTTCGCCCAAAATCGCACCGACTGCCGTTGTAAGAATGACTTACGCATTCGTTGACGCTCGAGGCGAATTTGAGTTCGTTACGGCTACATCTGCTCTGGTGTCCGAATATACAAAGCCACACCAAAGAACCGAGGCCTTATGTCCTATCGTGCAAATCGACAAAAGAAAAGAGACCCCCGATCATATGAGGACGTCCAGGTTTCCCTGATCTCAAAGCAAGCTGCAGGCGCCGTAGCTGGCGCCGCCATTGGCAGCGTAGCTGGTCCGATTGGGGCGGTCGTGGGAGGAGTAGTTGGTGCTCTTGCAGGAAAGCCCGCGGCAAGCAGGCGACTAGTCCGTAAGGCTGCTAAAGGTGTCACGAGAGTCGCGAAACCCAGCCTCAAGCGATATCCAAAGAAAACACCTCGCGCTGCATCGCGCAAAACCAGCGGACGCTCGCGCGCCAAATCTGCAAAGGCCAAGAAAACGCGGCAGTCACCAATAGCAAAAGTGCGCAAGCGAAGAGTGTCCACCTCGCGAGCACGGCGCGAAGGTCGCGGCCGTCACGTGAAAAGGGGCTAGACTTAGCTAATTTTACGGTCTCAATCTCCGAGGTCGCGTTTCACCGAGTTGACGATATGTTCGACCAGGTGGCGATTGGTTCACTTAACCTCGCGTAGTACGATCGTTAACAGACCCCTAAAAGCGATAGCTCGTGATTCTAGCGTTTCGCAGACAAACAAAGCGGCGGAAGTCGCCTCCCGCCGCCTTCTTTCCCAAGATAACCAGACCTATCGTCCGCTTTGCTGACCACCCTGTTGACCGCCGCCGCCCTGTTGGCCGCCACCTTGTTTGTCGCGCTCACGCTGTTGGCGTTCACGTTCCTGTTTCTCGCGATCTTGCTGCTGGCCACCTTGTTGTCCGGGAGCACCAGGTTTACCTGGTTCGTTTGGATTCTGTTGTCCTTCCATATTACCTTTCGTTGTTATATTACCCACTTCTCACTGATCTTTTCGCGGTTCGCGATTAGACCTCGTCGTTCTGGAATCGCTTTGGAAGGATCGCTTGGATTGAACAATCTTGCTACAAGTGTCCTTGCCAAGCTCCTGGATACTCTGAGAGAGGTCAGTCATTTCCCTAAGATGTTAGTGCTAGTGCGACGACTTATGTTTTCCAAAGGAGCGGATTACTGGCTTGAACCCGCTCCCGCTAGCTCGGTTTCCATGAGCGCTTCGGGATTGATGGTACTTGTGGCTAGCCTGTTGAGAAGCTCATTTGTTTCCGATTCTTCATCCAGAGTAGTTTGCAGGAGCTCTGCGGCCTTGTTTTGGCCGAGTAGATGAGCAAAAGTGCGAACACTGCCATAACTGGCGATCTCATAATGCTCGACTTTTTGCGCCGCAACAATGATACCGGCATCGAGTATGGATTCCTCGCCCTCTTGCTGCAAAATTTCCGATCCTTCCTCGATAAGCCCTTTCATAGCACGACATGTCTTACCCTTTGGCTTTTCGTCAAGCCCTTCAAAGACTTGTTCAAGTCTTTTCACGTGACCTTTGGTTTGTTCCAAGTGCTTCTCGAATGCTTCCTTCAACTCCTCAGATGAGGCAGCTTTTGCCATTTTTGGCAATGCCTTCAATAGTTGATTTTCTGCGTTATAAAGATCACGTAGTTCGTCAGTGTAAAGTTTTTGTAACGTATTCAGCTTCATAATCGATTTTTCTTTCTTAATTCCTAAGTTTTTCCCTGGTTTTTATCGACACAGCGCGTTTTTAGGCGCCAAGCCCAAGAAAGAAACGCCTCTAACTGTGCACTCGCGCGTGTGAGATTTTAGAATTGTCCAAAGCTAGTCTGCGGTGCCTAATCTCGCGCCGTGACAATTCGATACAGCGATCAAGCCCTCTCATGCGACGGTCAATCGCGCGTCTGTATATCTTGACATAATCCCTTGCCATTCGTGTGGCCGTGAAACGCTTTTCAAATATTCTTCGACAATGTGCGCGACTGAGTTCCGGAACGCGGTGAACTGCTTCGGCTGAATTCTCCAGATCCTCCGCAATAAATCCCGTCTGGCCTTCCGTTATCACTTCAGCCACAGCGCCACCGTGATATGCGATTACCGGCGTGCCACACGCCATGGCCTCAATCATCACCAGACCGAACGGTTCGGGCCAATCGATGGGAAAAAGCAAAGCGTAGGCATTACCAAGAAAATCGCTCTTTTCCTGATCGCAGATTTCGCCAACCCATTCTACATGGGAAGCGTTCAGTAGGGGCTCAACGACCCGTTTGAAATAGCGTTTGTCGACTCGATCAACCTTGGCGGCAATCTTGAGTGGCATTCCTGCGCGCTTCGCGATTTCGATCGCTCGATCCGCGCGCTTTTCTGGCGATATCCGTCCAAGAAAAGCCAGGTAAGTTCCGGGATTTGGCTGAAATCGAAATAACTCTTGCGGCAACCCATGATAAATAGTTCCCACCCAATTCGCCCAAGGCAAAGGTTTCCGTTGGGCGTTCGAAATTGAGACAACAGGTATATCGCGAAATCGATCGTAAACAGGGACCAAATCTGGAATATCGAGCCGGCCGTGTAGGGTCGTAATATGAGGAACAGGCAAATACCGAGAGGTTGGAAAATGGAAGTAATCGATGTGAAAGTGGATCACATCAAACTCACGAGCGTGCTCCAATACCTGATCTAGCATTACCAGATGATGGGCTAAGTGGTCCACGGAGTTCTTATTGAGACGCAGCGAGCCGCTGCATCCCGCAATAAGTCTGGCTCGTGTAATCGAGTCGCCGCTACCAAAAAGAGTTACGTCATGTCCCGCACGGACCAATTCCTCCGTAAGATAAGAGACGATCCGCTCGGTCCCGCCGTAATGTTTGGGAGGCACACTTTCAATCAGCGGCGCAACCTGAGCAATTCGCATCTTCCCTCCCTTTGTTCCCTGTTCCCGGGTGCATCAGTTTCCTGTAACACATCGCGGCTAAATGCGCCTTCGCTCCGGAAAAGCCGGATTGATACCATAGTGACCACCGAGATGGTTGCATGACGTAGAATCATAATCTCCGCCAATCATTCGCATCGCATCACGGTTTTGGTTTTCCGCAGATTGCTGTTGAGATTCAAAGTGCCGCGTGAGGCAGGGCGAGATAGAAACCCAACAAGATTCCGTTAATCGATCTCGATTTGGCTCGTGTGGAGACGCACCGCGTATTCAGACGGTTCGACGTCACGGCCCGCTCGATCGGCATAGACCTGGGTGAATTCGGCACCAAAAAGCAGGATTTGGGATGAATAATAGACCCAAAGCAACAGCGTGATGAGTGAGCTAGCAGCTCCATATGCGGAACCGGCTGCTCCGCTGTTAAGGTACAAGCCTAGAGCCCATTTTCCAACGCCGAAAAGTATCGCAGTTATCACCGCACCAATCCAAACGTCGCGCCATTGAATTTTCACGTCCGGCAAAAATTTGAAGATCATAGCGAAGAACAGAATGATAACCGCGAAATCAAAAATGAGATAAATAGCCAGCGCGAAAACGATTCCGCCTGGCAAGATAGATTGAATGAACTGACTGACCGCTTTCAGCAGAGCTTCGATGGTTAGCGAAACCAACAATAGGAAACAAATTCCGGCAACCATCGCAAATGAAAGAAAACGGCTTCGTAAAAATCCCCAGACACCGCGACCAGGCTTGGCTTTCACACCCCAGATCGTATTTAAGGCATCCTGAAGCTGACCAAACACGCCACTCGCACCGAAAAGCGCGAGCGCAATACCGATGATTGTGGCGATCGTGCTTTTACCTGGTTGCGACGCCTTTTGGGCGATGTCTTGTACGACTTGCACAGCACTTGGATCGAGAAAATAACCCATTTGTTGTGTCATCTTGCTCCAGGCGCCTGCCGGATCGTCTCGGAAAACGACACCAATGATTGCCAGCAAAACAAGAACCAACGGCGCGAGTGAAAAAACTGTGTAATAGGCAAGCGCGGCGCCTAGTTGCGGCGCTTTATCCTGTAACCATTCCTGAAATGTTTGTTTTAACAGGCTGGAAGTCTTGCCGACAAGCGATCCTGACGTGTTTAAGTCGCCCTGCTGTGCCATGAGAAAGGACCTTTTAGTTAGGAGTTCGCTCACCGTTGCGCCTATGGTTGTCGCAAAATTGCGGGCAGAGATAAATGCCACCTCGATCGCGAGGCGCTTATTTAACGGGCACTAGAACCGTGAGTGCGCAGCGGACAAAATCGATCTTGGCGCCGTACCTAAATTTACGCTTTCTCCATCTTGTGCAGCGGGAATCTCTTTGCTTGATTGCAAAGATAAACGCTTTGTTTTGGTGAGAAGTATCTTTCCGTCATCGCGCCATTTCCAAATGCAGTAGCCGTGGCAAGCCTGATTACCTCAGCGGCCTTCTCAACGTCAACGATGGCGACCTCAAGCGCTTGTCCCCGAACCAGACATTTGGCTGTTTTTTGCCGAACTTGGCATTTTATACCACTGCCGTTGAGATAACCGAGTTTGTTCGTCTCTGTCAATTTGATCCATCGGCTGACCTACAACCCAGAGCCACGAAACAGCGAGAGCGTTATTCGGGTCCCGCGCTTGGGTCCGCTGTTGATATGAAACTTGCCTCCAAAGCTACTTACACGCTCGCGAATGTTGACAAGCCCAAACGTTTGGGAGCCGGTTCGTTTATCGTCAAGCGAGCTAGGATCGAAGCCGGGACCGCCATCGGCAACCATGATGCGCACCTTGTCTGGCCGCAGATGCTGCATCGTGATGTGCACGGCGCTGCCGCCGCCGTGCTTCACCGAATTTAGTAATAACTCGCGGACGGCTCTGAACAGGAAAATACGCACATCGGCGGCTTTAGGGTTCGCTGAGGAGTCGGCTTCCGCAGTGACTTCAACATTGTAACTTTTCCGCGTTTCCCCCGCGAGCCACTCAAGTGCTGCAGCTAGACCGCGCTCGTGCAAAACTGGCGGCGCGAGCTGCATACTGAGAGATCGTGTTAACTGAAACGAACGCTCGAGTACGTCGGAAATTGTGCGGGAGATCGATTCTCGTTGGGCGGCGTCCTGCGTTCTGCACAACACGGCAAGTTGCATCCGCGCCGCCACCAGTAACTGCTGTAGGTCTTCATGCAGCATCTCCGCTATGCGCCGCCGCTCCGCTTCCTCTGCAAGCGACAATTCGGCCGAGAGCAGGCGAAGTTTCTTCGCACGTCCGACCGCCTCGGCAGTGCGCTTAGCCACCCGCTGGCCGAGCGTTTGGTTTAAATTCGCGAGCTGGCTGACGAGATCTCGCACCTCATATTGCCGCCGACGAGAACGTAATGCAACCTGCACCGAGCGCGTCAGCGTCAGGGTGCTGATAGGCCGCTCAAGCAAAGTCACAGTTCCGGCAGCCGCAGCCGCCAAATTCAGTAATCCTGCGCGCCGCGATTCGCCGCCGCTTGTGAGAATGATGAGCGGTAATTCAGACCAGGGCGGCTGCGCTTTGAGGACGCCCAAAAGGAGCGAACCTTGTGCTGATTCCAGCGCTTCTTCGGTAAGCAGTAGCGCTCCGGCGCTATCTATCATTTCCCGGGAATATCCATGCAATCCATCACAAATTTGTGTTTCAAAACCTTGAGCGTTGAGCGACGCCGCCATGGCTACGGCATCCTGCCCAACAGGCGCAATGACAATGACGCGCTCGTTTTCTTGCCTTTGCCACATGCGTGTCTGTTTCTCACGAGTGGTATCGTCCATCGACGGCCTGTCCACAGGTGCACGGGAATTGAAATTGCTCCGCGACGGCATCCTTGCCTTCAGCGCCCCTTCATTATTTGCTCTTCACTACCGCGGAAAATAGGAACGCCGGTCAACACGCCTTGAAACTCCTTTAGCGGCTTGCCGATAACGATGCCTTTGCCCGACATCAATTTGAATTCGCGGATCGTTTTCTCATGCCTTCCACTGCGCTTCTTAACCACCACAATAGCTTGTTTCACTTCTCCGTAAGCTTCGAAATATCGCAGGCTTAGCACGGTGTCCGAAAGATAACTCAGATCCACGGGCGCTTCAGCGGCAGTAGCCAATCCGTGCTGGGCTAAAATGAGGACCGTTAGGATACCCTGCTGGTTGAGATAAGAGCACAGTTCGTGCAGTTGGTTGTTGAGATACTTCTCTCCCGGCATGGCATTGAGATAACCGTTGAGACTGTCAATTGCGACGAATTTGAAACCTGCCTTTACGCCATCCAAAATACGAACGGCGAATTCACCGGGAGAAAGTTCGGCGGGATCAACCTGCTGTACCGTAATCGCGCCGCATTCGATGGCTTTTTCCAACTCGAACCCCAGCGCTTTGGCTCGGCTCAGCAGGACGCTGCGCGTTTCGTCAAACGTGAATAGCATACAGCGCTCACCTTGATCGGCCATTTGAACAGCGTATTGCAAAGCTAGAGTAGATTTGCCAGTGCCCACCGGGCCAAGTATGAGAGTGGTTGTCCCTCGGTCCAGCCCACCGCCACACAAAGCGTCCAACTCCTTAATGCCGCTGGGAACGGGCTCGTGCCGAAAATGGGTGTGATGTTCGGCCGCGATGATGCGCGGAAAAACGCGCAAGCCGCCGGTGGCGATGACGTAGTCATGATAACCTTCCCGGAATTTTACGGCCCGTAATTTCGAAACGCGCAGCCGGCGCCGTGATGTGCCGTAATCGGGCGAGAGTTGTTCCAAGTCAATGACGCCGTGCGTGAGACTGAGCACGTGCGGGTCGATCACCCCTCTCTTATCCATTTTATCGTCAAGCAAAAGAACAGTGCTTTTGGATTTCGCGAATTGCTGTTTGAGCGTCAGAAGTTGGCGCCGGTAGCGTAAAGCGGTTTCGGCCATCAATCGGAATTCGGAAAGCGAATCAAAGGCGACCCGTGCTGGCTTCACCTTACGCACTTCATTAAGCAGTAGCTGGCTCACTTTTGCTAACTCGACTTCGGATGGATGAAACACTGTCGTCTGCGCTTCCGGCCGCAACAGATCTTCAACGGCAGACAAATCCAACACCGGGATTTTATCGAGCGACCAGCCGTGTGATCGCGCCACTTTGAGCAACTCCTGTTTGGTCTCCGAAAGCGTGATATAAAAGACCTTTTCGCCTCGCCGTAATCCCTCGAGAAGAAATTGAAGCGCCAGCGTCGTCTTGCCAGAGCCCGGGTCCCCTTGAATTAAATAAAAGCAATCGCGCGGCAACCCGCCCGCGAGGATATCATCCAGTCCCTCGATTCCGCTGGAGCAGCGTTCGTCGGCGAGGGCCGTTGAGACAGTTGTGGCGGATTTCCGGACTGATTTGCGCTTCACAATATGGATGCCAAAAAGCCAACGACTTTATTGTCATCGGCAATTTAGTCTTGAAATTGCAATTTAGAAAGAGCGCTCGCTCCGAAAGCCTGCCGGTGCATCTACCTCGCAGGCACGAGAACCGTGAGTGCGCCGGGGACAAAATCAATCTCCGCGCTCCTGCCTAAATTTACCTTTTCTCCATCGAGCGTCGCAGGAATGTCTTTGCTTGATTGCACATCTACCCGCTTTGTTTTGGTGAGAAGTATATTTCTGTCATCGCGCCATTTACCAAACGTAGCGGTACTGGCAAGGCCTATCACCTCAGCTGCGCTTTCCACATCGATGATCGCGGCTTCAAGCGCTTGCTCCGAATCGGACATTTCTTCCGATATCAACGGGCAGATAAGCGCCACGGCTTCAGTTTCCCCCTTGGCTCCGCCTGAGATAAGATACTGCACCTTAGCTTCAAACATCCTTCGAAAGGCGACGCTCCCCTTTTTGATAGCATCAGCTATATTTCCTTCCCGCATAGATTCGCGGGGTTGTGTCCAAAGGGCAGGCGCTCCCACAATGGCGGCAATAAAAAACCGTTTGTTCGCAGCCCGACCTCCTGAAAGCACTTTTGTTGAGGGAGCAGTGAGCGTTTTTTTGAGCGCCTCTTCCCACGACACGTTTCCATACAACGCTCGAGGGAGCATATTCATCGTCCCCCCGGGAAGCGGAATAAGATAGGATCCCTTTTCAGCGCATGCTTCTGCAGCTGTCCGGATGGTGCCATCGCCACCTAGCACGATGAAAATATCCAGCTCCTGGCGTGCAGCCTCCGCGAAAAACTGCTCCATTTTGGCTCCTTCGCCACACCACATCCTGGGTTCAACAACACCTGCACCCCTGAGAATACTGAGCATCTTCTGCTCGGATTCCAAATCGCAACCCCCGCTTGAGGTGTTGATTATAACGCCAACTCTTAATTCTGGTAACCGGATGTCGTTAGGCACAAATCACGAGCGCATGGAAGGCAAAGTTTGGTGGCGCGCCTAAATATCCTTCCCCTTGGACGCGCGTTGAGAACGGTTAGCCCGGGTCTTGCCGCCGCGGTCGTTTCCGTTGCGTTCTGCTTTTTTGCGAACTCGCGAGAACTGTTTCTCCAGGCTGGTTAAATCTTCGTCAGTAAGCGTTTCGAGATCGATAAGCTCATTTCGAGCGCCTTTCAGCGCGCGAATTAATTCGTCTAGTTTCAAATGAGCCGCTTTGGCGTCACGGTTCTGCGTATTTTGAATGAGGAAGACCATCAGGAAAGTAACAATTGTCGTGCCGGTATTAATAATGAGTTGCCACGTATCTGAATAATGAAACGTGGGGCCGGTTACTCCCCAAATGAGGATAATGAGAATAGCGGCCGCAAAAGCCCAAGCGCTACCGAGCATCATCGACGAGCGCCTTGCAAAAAACCGAAAGGCATCGCTGACTACACAAAAGAAATCTCGTGATTTTTCCTGTTGTTCAAGTTTTTCCTTCTGCATGGTCATCATATTGTGGTTCGCGACGAACGACCCGGAAGCAAGTCCTTATATCTCTCGCGCAAAGCGCTGCGGAGCGGCACATCAGGCCGCCCTTTAACGACGGAAGATCAAACCGAGCACGAAACCGACTCCGAGCGCCGTAAAGACTGCCCTCGTCGGGTTCTCGCGGACGTATTGCTTGCTGTCGTCCTGAAAACTGCGCACGCGATGGAGTGCGTCATCCAATACTTCTTTGCCGCGCTCCCGATATTCATCGGCCATCGCGCCTGCGGCCGAGCGGAGGTCTTCCGCCGCCTTGCGCGCATGCGTCACGCCACGCTTTGCTTCTTCTTTCGTCTGCGGCGGAACCGCAGCGCCTTGGCCCACTTGGTTTTCGTCATCCATAAAATTCCCCAATCTTCCCCATCTGTTAAGCTTTCGGTGCCGATGCTTCGCTGACGGTGCTGATATCCTCAGCGCCGGCCGTTTTGAAAATGTCCTTCGCTCGATCAACCTCTTCGCTTTCGTCGGTGTGCACGGCGATCAGATAATTCCCTTTTCTCAACTTCTCGTCATAGCGCTTTGCTTCAATCTCCGGAATGCCGAGACCGACCAAACCGCCGACGACACCGCCGGTCGCCGCTCCAACAGCCGCGCCACTGAGCGCCGCCATAATTGGACCCGCGGCGATAAAGGGACCGACGCCGGGAATTGCCAACGCGCCAATTCCTGCCAGCAATCCGATCACGCCACCGGTGGCACCGCCAGTAGCTGCACCGGTCGTTGCGCCCTCCGGCGCTTTTGTCGCTTTAACGTGACCAACATCACGTGTTCCGCCTGTATCGGGCATAAGCACTGAAATTTCCGAGGTTGCGAAGCCTTGACCTTGGAGCTGCTGAACAATTCGTTCAGCCTGGCCCTGTGTGGTTGCAATACCGAATACTGATTTAGACATAATAATTTTCTTTCGTTTGTGTGTGATTATTTGTTAGTTCGATCGTTGGACCTCGAGTTGATTCTCGATCTTGGCGGCGCCAGCCGCTGATTTTGCAAGCTGATCGATTTTTGCTTTTTCTTGTGCACTCTTAACGGGCCCGCGGAGTGTAACGTGGCCTTTGGCGGTAATGACTTTGATGTTCTTCGCAGTCGTGGAAAGCTCGCCGTCTTTCATTAGCGCCTGCCTGATAGCCTGCGTGGTTTTTAAATCCGCGGGACTGTTTGACTGGTCGCCAGAAGTCTTGGTTTCACCGGAGCGATCGCGCTGGTTTGTTGCTGTGTTATCGGGTTTCGCCTTCTCATTGCCAGCCAACGCCGCTAGGCTAAATGCACTGAGAGAAGTTAAAGCTAGTATAATTCGTTTCATGGGTCCTTTCGTTTGAGTTTATGGGTGCCGGCACTACTGATCGCAACCAGGACGCCCATTAGTTTTAGTTATTTCGCCGCGACGTTGATCGCGGACTTGGCCAACTTGGTTAACTTTTTGTCGGTATCTGATTCTTCGGTCAAAGTAGTCTGAAGCAACTGCGCACCATCTCCATCCTCCAGTAACTCGGCGTATGTCCGAGCGCAGCCATAACCGGCCATCTCATAATGCTCAACGCGCTGCGCTGCAGCAATTAGCCCGGCATCGCGTACTTCCTCTTCAGCGTCTTCTTCGATCATCTCCTCTCCCTCTTTAAGAAGCCCCTCCATGCCCTCACACTTAGGGCCCCGGGTCGACTCATCATGGCTCGTTAAAATCTTTTCAAGACGCGCCACGTGTTCCTTCGTCTGCTCGAAATGTTCTTCGAAACCCGCCGCAAGCTGTTTGTTAGTAGCGGCTTTAACCATTTTAGGCAGTGCTTTTATAATCTGCTTCTCCGCGCTGTATAGGTCTTTGAGTTCGTGAATGTATAGGTCTTTGAGTGTTTCTAGTTTCATATGTATGGATTTGATGTCGTTAATCCTGTTTGTCTTGGCTTTTGATAAGCTGGGTTCGCTCCCTAAATCTTTATGTACAACCCCGCAGCAGAAAGATGAGGAGCAAAATCGGAATCGGAATTCCGAGAAGCCAAAGTAAGATGTATCCAGTCGCAGCCGTTTCTTTTAGTCTATTTGTTAAACGCATCTTATTATCCTTCCGCAAAGTTTAAGGTTTAGAACTCGTCGTGTGCGCAGAACCTCCTTTAATTAGTGATGGCGCACAATCGGGACGGCGGATGAGTGTCTTATGAGACATTATCTTATGCCACGTGACAATTGCCCTAGGTCTTAGTTATCGTGCGAAGTCTCATTGTTATTTTCTGGCCGCCGCTATCTTTTTGTCATTGCCTGTTTACTCGATCGTGCTTAGGCGGATTTCGCGCTATCCCTCTCATTGGGAGCTTACGGACGGCGCGCTTCGCATTTTTTTAACGGCCAGCTTGAGGAACAGCCGCGTAAATAGCTTGGCCAAAAGAAAATGAAATTCGAATTATGACATTACGTAAGATATGTATTTTATTGTCGGTCCTCGCATGGTTGGTGATCGCGGTCAGTTGTGATCACAGCGTTGTTACAGGATCAAAATTGACACCCAGTAACTACGATCAAATCACTATCGGAATGACCAAGGCACAGGTGGAGAGAATTCTCGGACCGCCCACGACGGTCGAAACGAAGGATATGATGATCTTTAAAAAAACAACTTACCGCTACGAAGATGGCAAGAAATTCGCCATGTTCACATTCAAAAACGACGAGCTAGATAGTAAAGAAGGAAATCTTCAGCGCGAACCGTGATGGTCGACTTCGCGCGCCCTCACCATCACCATCGAGCGGACAATGGGTTTCGACTTTTTTGAACAGAGCCGATGCGCTGGTTCTCTTTCATCCTAGGTTCGTTAGCAACCTTCAGACTGAGCCATCTGTTTACGAAGGAGCGTGGCCCATGTGCTGTTTTTGAACGTCTTCGCAATGCAATGCCGGGCGGCCGCGGCTCAGCCAAGGAATGGCTAAATTGTATCTTCTGCTTTTCTCTCTCTGCAAGCGCGCTGGTTTGCTTGATTCTTTGGCTGGCGGGAACCAATCTCAGGTGGGAGGAATGGGTCCTCATTTGGCTCAGCTTTAGCGCTGTCACGCTGATAATAAATCAGGCTCTTATGTTTCAAAAATGAAAATATAAGGCCGCCAGGGCTATAACAGACGACGCCCTGCTACCGTACCTATCTCTGGAAAAAAGCCGATGCCAGAAAAAGACGTCGATCTGCACGGAAGCGCACCAGATAAACATAAGTTTGCCCTGCTTTTGATCGACGTCATCAACGACTTTGATTTTCCCGAGGGAGATCAGCTGCTGAAACATGCGCGCCCAATGGCGCGAATTCTTTTACGCTTGAAACGGCGGGCGCAAAAGGCGGGCGTCCCGGTAATTTATGTAAACGACAATTTTGGACGATGGCAATCCGACTTTCGGCGCACTGTCGACTACTGTGCACGACATGGCCGCGGCGGCGATATCGTCAAGTTACTGCGGCCCGAAAAAGACGATTACTTCGTGCTTAAACCAAAACATTCCGGTTTTTTTTCTACGACTCTTGAGACTCTTCTCCGGCACTTGGGAACCCAAACTCTGATTCTCACCGGTATTGCTGGGAATTTTTGCGTCCTTTTCACAGCGAACGATGCCTATATGCGTGACTTTAATTTGTTCGTACCCTCGGATTGCACGGTATCAAATACAAAGAAGGAAAATGACTCCGCGCTTGGTCTCATGAAGAAATTTCTGAAAGCTGATACGCGTTTGTCTTCCGGAATCCTGTTGCGGAGGCCACAAAAGAGAAAAGGAAAACAACGTAGCCACTCGGAATAGCGCAGCTGTAATCGAAGGTATCATTTGGCAATACTTCTCCGTGCAAGTCCGCCAGGAAATATTATTAAAACCGCCATTGCCGCCTATGGAAGCGCGTTTGGTCGAGAAAATTCCAACCGGTGGCGGCTGGCAATACGAGCCGAAATGGGACGGGTTTCGCTGTATTGCCTTTCGTAACGGCGCGAAGATTTATTTGCAATCAAAGGCCGGTCAGCCGCTCGCGCGGTATTTTCCCGATGTCGCCGCTGCTCTCGGCAAGTTATCCGAGCAGCAATTCGTTCTGGATGGAGAGCTTGTTGTCCCGGTTAACGGCGCGCTCTCATTCGACGAATTGCAGCTACGGCTGCATCCCGCTGCCAGCCGCGTTCACAAACTCGCCAAAGCCAATCCGGCGATATACATCGTCTTCGATCTCCTCTCTGAAAATGGACGGGTGTATGTGCAGCGTATCCTGCGAGAACGCCGATCCCTTCTCGAAAAATTCGCACGCTCGAATTTCAAATCGGCGGAGACTTTGCGCCTTTCTCCGGCGACGACAAGCTATCGGACTGGCAATAGGTGGTTTGAAAGAGCCGGTGGCGACCTTGATGGGGTCATCGCGAAGCGCCTGGACGCTGCATATGCCTCTGGCGAACGCACGGCCGCGGTGAAGGTAAAACAAATCCGCACAGCCGATTGCGTAGTCGGAGGATTTCGTTATGGCCGTGGCTCGCGAGTTGTCGGTTCTCTCTTGCTTGGACTTTATGATGAAGATGGTTTGTTGCATCATGTCGGATTCACGTCTGCGTTCAAGGCGTCAGAACGCCGAGCGTTAACAGGGAAATTCGAAGCGCTCAAGAAACCGCCTGGATTCACTGGGAACGCTCCCGGCGGCCCAAGCCGCTGGAGCACCGGCCGCACGGGCGAGTGGGAGCCAGTCGCTCCTAAGACAGTAGTGGAAGTCGCCTACGACCATTTCACGGGCGGTCGGTTCCGGCACGGCACAAAAATTTCGCGTTGGCGTCCCGACAAAGCTCCTCGGCAATGCACCATGGATCAAGTGGAGCAACGCGAAGGCAAATCGCTCGCGCTTTTGTAGCTCCGCGTGACAGGAGAGACACACCAGCCAAGCTCGTACGGAACTCGAAATCCTATGAGGCCTTACGCCTTTTGTTACCGCGCTTGTTGGCCCTTAGTAATTTAAAAGGCCGATTGAAATCGACTGCGCGAAATTGTTTCATCGTTGATTTTCGATCGAGCAAAGCAAGCTCAGCCGAGTTGAGGGCGATTCTACCATTCGGCTCGCCATTTCCATCGCGGAGAGGCCGCTGCAAGGTTCGGTTGAAATCCTGCAAAGCTTCCGCCGGCGTTCGCCCAACTCCAACTGTTCCCGCAGCGATGCGATTGCCCGAAAATGCAACGCAAAGATTCGGGGTGATAGCAACCCGGGGCCGTAATATCGCGGCTGGCGTTCCGCCATGTTGCAACAGAAATGCCTCGGCGCCGTTCCTCAAGCTGGGAGGCAGGTTTTCGAGCTTAAATACAACCATACAGAGAGACTGTGATTTCAGCTGTTAATCACACAAACGTCTGAAGGGGCGTGATCGGATGTGGCGCTTGCTCTGATTCGCTTATCAGAAAAACTCCGATGCGGAAAAGAACTACTCCTACCCTTTGTCGAGCTTTCGACATATGGTCCACTCGTTAGCTGCCAGCGTCTGGTAGTGGTCAGATCAAAACCACGTTCGCTGGTAACCGAAGTCACCTTCCAGTGACGGTTCAAGAAGATCGCTATTCTAGCGAATCAGGGCGCTATCGTTTAAATATGTCCGACCAAGGCGAGGATAATCACAACTAGAAGAACTAATCCCAGTCCTCCGCTTGGCCAATATCCCCACCCAGAACCGTACGGCCAAGCCGGTAGCGCCCCAATCAACAGGAGAATTAGAAGAATCAATAAAATCGTGCCCATGACTTCTCCTTTCTTCAGTTATTTCGTCTCCGCGAGCGATTTTGGGCGCTGTGACGATTTGGCAGAACGCAGCGCTGTGGCGCGCAAAAATTTCAGAACTGCGACTTCAGCCGAGCGGAAACGGATGCGTTGCGATTTTTTTCGCATTTGTGTAAGTCCGGCAATTGAAATTCCGGCCGAGTACGCTTCGACCACGTGCGGATGCACATAGCACTTTCGACAAATCGCTGGCGTATTGCCAAGAAGCTCTGCCACAGCGCAAATTGCGTTTTTAATATTCACCTTCGCCTCTTTCAGGCTCTCTGACTTCTCGTTCGTGTTGAGCGCGATCGCCGCCAGCACCGTGCCACCCCAGGTGCGGAAATCTTTTGCCGTGAAATTCGCTCCGGAGATTTCGCGCAAGTAACCATTTACGTCCTGCGATGTGATGTCGCGCACGTTGCCATCATCACTGATGTATTGGAACAGCTCCTGACCTGGCAAGTCCTGGCACTTCGAAACAATCTTCGCGATTCGCCGGTCGGTTACGTCCACTTCATGTTGGCGTCCGCTCTTTCCGCGAAAATGAAAGCACAATTGTGCGCCCCTCACAGTGACATGCCGATTTTTTATTGTGGTTAAGCCAAACGATTTGTTCTCACGCGCGTATTCTTCATTGCCAACACGAATGAGAGTTCGCTCAAGCAATTGCACGATGGTCGCAAGCACTTTTTGCCGAGGCAAACCGGACAATTTCAGATCCTCAGCGACTCGGCGACGGATCTTTGGCAGCGCCTTGGCAAAGTCAGCGAGTCGCTCAAACTTATTTTCATCGCGCAGTTCGCGCCAGCGCTCGTGGTAGCGGTATTGCTTCCGTCGGCGCGCATCACGGCCACTTGCCTGGAGATGCCCGTTTGGCAACGGGCAGATCCAAACGTTTGTCCATGCTGGCGGAACCGCCAGGCGTTTAATTCGAAGAAGGCGCTGCTCGTCCCGAATTCGTTTCCCTTCTGTGTCAAAGTACCCGAAGTCGTTGCCGTTCGCTTTTCGGCTGTAGCCGGGCCGATCGTCGCCGACGTAGCGCAGCCCAGCCTCTTCGGCGCTATCCGCAGGGTCTGCGACAAGAACTGTTCCATTGGACCTCTGTTTCTTGGCCCTTTTTGCGCGTGTTCGCATCGCGACCATCAACGCTGGCCAGCCCCATCTGTGAGCACGAGCTGCGCCCCTCGAATCCGTTCGGCTTCAATTCGGTCAATTTGTTGTTCGGCGCGACGCTCCATTTCTCGGAAGTCGTAGCCATTCAGTTTTGCCGAATTCGCCGCCGCTAAGGAGCGCCATAGGAGTTTTTTCCCGACAATTCCCATTATAAGTCCTTCCAAAGTCAGCACCAATCCGAGGCTTCCTTGCTGACCGCCTGCAATCATCAATCGCACGCGACCGAGCTTTTCCGCGGCCCATGCACCTGCCTGTCGCAGGCCGCTTTCTTCGATCCCCAGGCGATGCATCAGATTGCGCAAGACGTTTTGATCAGCACGGATTTCCGTATCGATTTGAGAAAAGAAGACACCCAATGGCTTGTCTTTGTGCAGGTGTGCCCAGTGTTCAATGAGTTCCAGCGCGCTAACAGACCCTGCGAGATGGTCGTTTAAGTATGAGTCTAGCTCTTTCATAGGACGACGTGTGCGTGAATTCAGGTCAGTGCCAGGCCTTCTTCAGCGGGACCGGCGATCACTTCTCCAGTAGGTTTGAAACGCGAGCCATGACAAGGACAATCCCAGGTTGATTCAACACGGTTCCATCTCACAAGGCAGCCAAGATGCGTGCAAACAGGCGACAACTTGTGGATCTTCCCATTACGGTCGCGGAAAACGGCGCGTTTTTTCCCGCGCGAACCGATTATCATGCCCTCGCCACGTTTTAACTCTGTGACAGAATCAGCCTCCGGAGCTGCGAGCCGATCTTTGATCATGTAGTATGGGTAGTCTTTATTTTCTCGAAGATAATTCCAAGCTGCGCCCTTGAGCTTTTTTCGATCGACCGCGAACAACTTGGCCCAAGGATTTTTACTCCCGGTTGCCCAATCGCGCGCCATCATCGCGGCCACCGTCCCAAACGTGATACCGTTACCGCAGAATCCAGTGGCAATGAATTGGCGCTCGGCGTTCTCGCCAATGTAAGGCAAGCCATCCGGAGTACAAATCACCTGTCCTGACCAGCGATGATCGACACGCGCCTTGGGAATGGTCCTTTTCAATCGAACCAGTAATCGAGCATACGCCTGTTGAGTCTTTCTCTTTTGTCCTGTCTTGTGATCTTCACCACCGAAGATGATGTAATCGAAGTCGCCATGTCGGTCGACTCGCAGATAATCGTAAGGTTCTCTGGTATCCCAGAAAAGGCCTTCCGGAACTGTTTCTGACGGAGTGCGAGCCCCCAGCGCGTAGCTTGTATAGAGCGAGAGTTTTGTCTGTAAAAGCGTTGCGCTGGTAATGCTGGCCAGACCCACGAGCGGATTATTTGTTGCCATGATTACACGTTCAAAACCAATCCGGCTGCGGTTGACTTTGACGCGCTGCTTTTCCGCGTCGAACTCAATCGCTGCGCTTTTCTCGAAAACGTACGAGCCATTACCAGGAAGGTTCAGGACCAGCGACTGCAGGTATTTTCTCGGATGAAACTTTGCTTGGTTAGCAAATCGCACGGCTGGCAAATTAAAGTACGGAGCTGATTCCAGATAAGCAGCATCGAACCCAAGCTTTACAGCGAGATTGGTCTCTTTCCTGAGTGAGGAAATTTCCTTTGCCGAAAAATCCCTCTTACACAGATGCACATACGCTGGCACGCGGGTAAATTCGCAATCTATCGCTTCCTCCCGGACGATACCTTCGATCTCATCGATCGCAGCTGCGCCTGCGTCCCATGCAGCCTGCGCGTGGTCATTGCCAAAATTGCGCGCTAATTCCTGTAGTTCCACATCCGTGACATACGTCAGGTGAGCAGTTGTATGCCCGGTATCGACCGAGGCTACTCGTTCTCTCTCGATTAGTGCCACACTCAACCCGCCTTGTTTCAACAGATACGCCGTCGTGACACCCGTGATACCTGCCCCAACGACAACGACATCGACGTTGACCTGCTTCTGTAACCGTGGAAAACGCTTGATAGGCGCGCTGTCGGTCCAAAAAGGAACATTTCTCATCTTTCGCTGTTCGCACTCAATGGGCAGTTTAGCCGTGTATTGAATGCATTTTAACCCGCCGCTTACTAGCCTGTCCTCCAAACACGCGTGACTTTATCGCGAGGTTCGAATCAATAATCGAAAGATAATCCTATGCTGTGGACAATAATTGTAATTCTGTTGGTCCTCTGGCTTCTCGGCCTCCTGGGACATATTGGCGGTTCGCTAATCCATCTCCTGCTGGTAATCGCAGTAGTGGTGCTAGTCATTAATTTAGTTAGAGGCAGAAGATCCCTCTAAAAAGTTAGAACAATCTTCGAAACTGCCGTTTGTCTGGGAAAGAGAGGGACCGGAATCGCTTGGAGAGGGCTCCATAATTCGTCGCGCCGAACCGCGGTGAAACAACCAAGATCCCTTAGCACTCGATCCAGACCGCATACGTATCCGGTTCGATGATTTTCTTGTCGACTCTCTCTGTTACGCGCAAAGATCTACAGGCTCGCGTATCAAGTATGGCGAGATGAAGACATCTCGTTGTAACGGAGATCAACTTGCATACCACAACTATCGTAATCGTTGTAGCCATCGTAGGTGTCATAGTAATCGCGCTCGGATTGATCGTTCTGTTATGGCGGCGTCGCTCTCTACGGCTCCACGAGCAATTCGGGCCCGAGTACAAGCACGCCCTAAGGCAATATGGCGACACCCGAAAAGCCGAGGCGGAACTCGCTGCGCGCGAGAAACGCGTCCGCAGATTCGACATTCGGCCGCTCACGCTTGAAGAGCGGACCAGTTTTGCAGAAATGTGGAGAAAGACTCAAGCCCGGTTCGTAGACGAACCATCCAAGGCAGTGGGCGAGGCCGACGGATTAATGAAAAAAGTCATGCAAACGCGCGGCTATCCAGTTGGAGACTTTGAGCAGCGTGCTGCCGACATCTCGGTAAATTATCCAAACGTCGTAACCAATTATCGTGCAGGGCACGAAATAGCGGCCCGCAACAACAGCGGTGAGGCGACGACGGAGGATCTGCGGCAGGCGATGCTCTGCTATCACTCCCTATTTGAAGAACTGGTGGAGATAAGCGAACCGACAACAAGCAAGGAGGCAATTCGATGAAACTCGAAGAACATGAGAGGGTTGAACAAAAAGGTGAAGAAAAGACGACGGCGGTTAACCAGGAGGAGCACGAAGAACAGCGTGCCGATCGAGCCACGTCAACAAGAGAGCTGGCAAAAGACTTAGAGCGCCCGGGCACCTCTAAATCAGACGATGCTGCGAGTTTATTTCCGGAGAAGGAGTCGAAGGATTTTCATAAACGTTGGACGGACATCCAGACTGCCTTCGTCGACGAGCCGCGGTTGGCCGTTGAACGGGCGGATGAATTGGTTGCAGAAGTCATTAAGCGGCTCGCAAATAGTTTCGCCGAAGAACGCTCCAGACTAGAAGGACAATGGGGTCGAGGTGATAACGTATCAACCGAAGAGCTACGAGTCGCCCTGCAGCGTTATCGCGCTTTCTTTGATCGACTACTGAATGTCTAAGGATAGGTAAAATAGACACACGCGCATCTGTCGCGGGTCGCGAGTAAGCTTGTATGAAAGAACCAAAAGAAATTATCTCAATGATCGACAACCTGACCGAAACGCTTAAGGACGGACACGAAGGTTTTAAAGAAGCCGCTGAAGGTGTGAAGGATCCGCAGTTGAAATCGCTTTTCAGCGAGTACTCGCAGCAGCGCTCTCGCTTTGCGAGCGAGCTGCAAAGCCAAGCCCGTAACCTGGGCGAACCGGAGCCGAAAACCAGTAGTACGACCGCCGGCGCATTGCATCGTGCCTGGATCAATCTGAAATCCGCTGTTACAAGAGGTGACGACCATGCGATTCTAGCGGAGTGCGAGCGAGGCGAAGACTCGGCAGTGGACAGTTATAAGAAAGCGATAGATGATGGCCTATCCGCGCCTGTAGGTGACATTGTTTCGCGCCAATATGCGGAAATCAAAAAAGCGCACGATAACATCAAAACTCTCCGCGATACCACAGAGTAAATCGGTCGAGGAAGGTTCTGTGGAGATAGTTTAGACTTCGGCGAGAGTTTGCCAAGGCCTCAATCAGAGTTAGGCCGCCAGGCTATCGGCGGAGCCTAAGAGAAAGACTTAGACTAGCTATCAGATTTCTACGCATTGAGTCTGCTCTAGCTCAGCTCCGCGGAGTAACCGCTGGTTCATATCCCTGTGACTGATTGTTAGCCCAGCATCCTGGAGTGGTAAGGATAAATGCGGAGAGTTTCATTACGTCCAAACACGTAGTTAGGGGCGAAAGAGTGTGGAATGCCAGAAGAAGAAGTAGAGGAACGGGCGCGCGAAGACGAACGCGAAGGCAAATCTCCTTCCACACAGGCCGGGGAATTCGTGCGCGAGGAGATGGACCATATCCGGGAAGGCCAACATGGTGCTCGCTCTCCTGAGCAGGCGGTCGCAATCGGTCTGTCAAAAGCGCGCAGGGCTGGAGTAGAACTGCCTCCACCGAAAAAGGGCGAAAAGCGAACGAAGCGTCAAGCCAAGCGCGACGTTGCCAAAGGTCGCACAGCCCCTCGCAACAAACCCTCACGCACTCGGTCCCGTGCAACCAAGGGTACGCTCAAGCGCGAAAGTCGCCGAACAGCGTCGAAAAAAGCGTTATCACGACGAGCAAAGCAGGCGGCAAGGCGACGCTCGGCACGTTCACGGTCAGCCGCAGAAAAGAAGGCCGCGCGCACGCGGAAACGCCGTCGCTAAGATGCCATCGCACTCTGACTCAGATTTTTGGGATGTCACTCTTTTAACCGAGAGCTACTAACACCCGTCACATACGAAATTTCTTTATGTCCAAGGACAAGAAACTTCAACCACCTCAACATCAAGAGCGGCGACCGGGGCGCGAACACAAAATGAAACCGCGGCCGAGGGCTGAGGACGAAAAATATCGTGGTAGCGGCAAATTGCGAGAGAAAGTGGCGCTCATCACTGGCGGCGACAGCGGGATTGGCCGCGCAGTTGCGATTGCCTTCGCGAAAGAGGATGCGGACATCTCAGTCGTGTATCTGGAAGAGGAAAAGGACGCAAACGAGACGAAGCGGCTGGTGGAAAAGGAAGGGCGCAAATGCTTGTTGATCGCAGGAGATGTAGGGCAAGAGGAGTTTTGCCGAAAAGCCGTCGAGCAAACCATCAGGGAATTCGGCAAAATTGACGTCCTGGTAAACAACGCTGCCGAACAGCACCCTCAGGAATCAATTGAAAAAATCAGCGAAAAACAGCTCGAACGGACATTTCGCACGAACATCTTTTCATTCTTTTTCATGACAAAAGCAGCGGTGAAACATTTGAAAAAAGGCGCTGCAATTATCAATACAACTTCAGTCACTGCTTACAAAGGCAATCCTAACCTGCTGGACTATTCTTCGACTAAAGGCGCAATTACAGCTTTTACGCGATCGCTCTCCCAAGCTCTCACCAATAAGTCCATTCGCGTAAATGGCGTCGCGCCCGGTCCTATCTGGACACCTCTCATTCCATCAACATTTGCCTCGAAAGATGTCCAAACGTTTGGCTCGGATGTCCCACTCGGTCGACCGGGCCAACCGGAGGAAATCGCACCTAGCTTTGTGTTCCTTGCGTCCGATGATTCCTCGTACATGACAGGTCAGATTTTGCACCCAAACGGAGGCACTGTCGTGAACGGATAACCTCGAGTTGAAAGTAATTCTTTCTCTTCACTCTTACTTACCAAAAATATGACGACGAGAAAACAACGAGTCGCTGCAAAGCGGAATATCAAGAAAGCAGCTAAAGCCGCGCAACGAAAAAGAACAGTTGTGCATTTGCCGAAAAAGACGCGCACCGCGCTTGGCAAAGAAGGTGCAAAGGCTGCACGAAAGAAACGAAAGAGATCCCGATAGCACCGCGAACAAAGCAATGTTGTTCGCGTTGATTTTGGTCGCTATGAAAATATTCGTGTTGGACAACATTGCTTTGTTTCCGTTTCGCGAAGTAACACGCCTCGCAGATGACAGTGGTGGGAGCGCGGATCGTTATTATTCCTGGCGTCGCCGGTTTCGCATTCGGATGGATAAAGCGAAAGAGGCAGTCACTGCAACCGGCAGGCAGGACTAATGCCCCGCCGTGCGAGAAAAACACCACTGAAGCGCTTTTTCTCGCTTCTTGGTCCAGGTCTTACTACAGGCGCTGCCGACAATGATCCGTCCGGCATTGCGGCCTATTCGATCGCTGGTGCGCAGCTTGGAACGTCGCTTCTCTGGACGGCTTTTGTAACGTGGCCACTAATGGCCTACGTCCAGTTCATGTGTGCACGCATTGGGATGGTTACCGGGCGCGGGTTAGCGGGCGCTCTACGTCAGAAGTGCCCGCGCTGGCTCTTATTTATTGCTGCGACCGCATTGCTGTCGGCGAACACCATCACAATCGGCGCAGACCTCGCCGGTACGTCCGACGCAGGTAACATGCTGACCGGAATCAATTCGCACGTCCTCACGGTGTTTTTTGGAGTAGTCATCACTCTAGCCATTATTTATTTCAGGTATTATCAGATCGCGTTCGTTTTGAAATGGCTGACTCTTACCCTTTTCGCTTACGTAATTACAGCGTTTATCCTCAAGCCACACTGGGGAAGCATTTTGTATGACGCCTTCGTCCCATCCTGGCCGAAGGGACATAATGCATGGCAAAATCTTGTGGCGATTCTAGGGACGACCATTAGCCCGTACTTATTTTTCTGGCAGGCTTCCCAAGAAGTAGAAGAAGAGAAAGCAATCGGAAGGCGGATGCTGGTGTTACGCGAAGGTGCGACGAAGCGGGAAATTTTGGATCGGCAAATGGACGTGGGAGTAGGCGTGTTCTTTTCCAACGTGGTGATGTATTTCATCATCTTGACGGCTGCGCTCACCCTGCACGCGCATAATCAGACAAACATTGAAAGCTCACGGCAAGTTGCCGAGGCGCTAAAGCCGTTGGCTGGCTGGTTCGCAACAACGCTGCATACAGTCGGGCTTATCGGCGTCGGTCTCCTGGCAATTCCGATCCTTGCTGGCTCGAGCGCATACGCGTTTGCCGAAACATTTGCGTGGAAAGAAGGCTTGGATATGCCCGTCACGTCGGCGCGGTTTTTTATGCCTTCATCGGGACGTCTACGCTGCTCGGCATAGCGATGGTGTTTTTAAAAATCAATCCGATCAAGGCACTCTTCTGGGCGAGCGTTATGAATGGGTTGCTTGCTCCATTTGCTTTAGTCGGCATTCTGGCAATCTCGTGCGATCGCAAGCTGATGAAGCATCAGCCTAGCTCTTGGTTGTCGCGAGTTATAGTAGGGCTTACAGCGGCGCTGATGTTTGGCGCTGCGACTGCAATGTTTGTTAGGTAAGACGCCTTACTTCCGACCGCCCTTTTTTCCGCCCTTGCGGGAACTTGACTTACTCCGCTTTTTCCCGCGGCCTCCTCCACCCTTCTTCCGGCCACCTTTATCTGATTTGTTTACGGTCGCCCACGCGCGGCGCTCCGCTTCTTTACCGCTGACGCCACGTTTTTTGTAGCCCTTTTCGATCTTCGACGCCTTCCGTTTTTGCTTTGAAGTGTATTTCTTTTTACTTCCTTGTGCCATTGTTGACTCCGTTTCGAGCTTTCCGTTTAGAGAAACGATTTTCACCTCAGAACTGGATTTAGCTTTCTTCCCGGACAATCGCGGTAAGCGCGCAAGAGATTCTCACGGCGATAGAATCATTAGCTATGAATACAATCTCACAATTATTCAACGAGTTGCTTGGTTTGGGCGTGGAACCGAAAGAATTAACATTCCTGCAAATTTCGATACGTGGAGTAATCGTTTTTGCAGCGACGCTGGTGATAGTGCGAATAAGCAGTAAACGCTCCCTCGCGGAAAAAACTGCATTCGACGCTACTCTACTGGTGATCATTGCGTCAGTATTGGCGCGCGCGATTAACGGATCAGCTTCTTTTTTGCCTACCTTGGGTGCTGGATTTGTTCTTGTGTTACTGCACCGGTTTCTCGCACTGGCTGCCTACTATTCACATGGATTTGGAATCCTAATTAAAGGAAAAGCAGCGGTCCTCGTAGAAAATGGCAAGCTCCAACGGAGGAATATGAGTATAAATCAAATTTCCGAACATGATCTCCAAGAAGATATGCGCCTCGATGCGGGAACGGAAGATCTCTCACGAATAAAAGTCGCACGGGTCGAGCGCAGCGGAGACATCAGCTTTATCAAAGCCGAATAATTCCGGGAAAGGTTCTCTAATAACGTTCGGCCAGGCTGCTGTAGCCACATCGAGGAATAGTCGCTACGCTTGATCACGAACCGCGGGTTCGCCACTCCGCGAGTCTTTTGTTTCGAGCTCGCAGAGTAACCGCGCGGTCCCGCGCCCAATGAATCCGAAGAGACATCGAGATACGTTCTCTTTGTGTATTATGAGCACAATTCTCTTAGTCATTCTCATTCTATTGTTGATTGGAGCATTACCTGCGTGGCCGTATAGCCGGGGTTGGGGCTACTATCCCAGCGGCGGACTCGGTTTGATTCTTGTGATTCTAATCATTCTCGCGGTATTGGGTACAATCTGACAACGGTAGGATGGGCTAGACACGCCTCAGTACGTCCAGACACGAAGGAGTGAGCGATGAGAAATAGGAGTTGGGACTCCCTTAAGGCTTTTGCCATCGAACTCGTACGGAAAAAGACTAAGGCAGAGCAGAAAAAGAGTGAGCCCTCACTCAAGGCCTTTGTAGTCCAAATCGCGATTTTTACCGCATTGGTTGTCTCGTATTTCTTCCTTGTCTTGAGCTTTCTCTCGCACTGGCTAAAAGAGATCTTCGATCAAGACAAGCTGGTTTACGCGCTCGTGGCATGGGGGTTGATTGCCACTCAAGGTGTGGTGCTCGAGATCATCGCCGCAGCACTTCTCAAGGGTGTCGAATCGAGGATGGACTGACGGAGGCTGAATGGATTTCCCCATTTCGGGACACCACATCAACCCCCTCTACCTGGCGATCCTCGGGTTTGTTGTCGGAATCTTCGGGGGATTCTTTGGAGTAGGCGGCAGTTTTCTCGCCGGTCCCGGGCTGTTTGTTGCCGGACTCCCAATGAATTGGGTAGTCGGCACAGATCTCGCGCACATCGTGGGAAAATCCATAGTGGCGATGCGCGGGCATCTGGTGCGGGGCAACGTAGACATGAAGCTGGGCCTCATCATGGCTGGCGGAACGATCATCGGCACCGAGGCAGGCGCTCAAGTTATTCAACACCTGAAACAATTGAAGCTGGTAAATGTAGTTGTTGGCGTCGTTTTTATTGCTGTTCTGGTATCGATCTCTGCTTTCATGGCATGGGAAAGCTGGGCCACAATAACAGGAAAACGCACACGCACTCAAAAACGCAAACATAAAGACGATGAGTCAGCCGTTAGCGGTTTCTCCGACAGGATCCATCGAATCAAACTCTGGCCAATGATAAAACTAGCTGAGTCTGAGATAAAGAGCATCTCGTTGTGGACGGTACTGATCGTCGCAATGGTTGGCGGACTTTTTGCAGGGTTCCTGGGCGGCGGCGCCGGTTACGTACGCATGCCACTACTCGTTTACGTGCTTGGAGTGCCCACGAAAGTGGCTGTTGGAACGGACCTTTTCGAAGTTGTCATCTCATCCAGCTACGGGACAATGTCGCACGCGATCAAGGGAAACGTAGATATCTTGATCGCGCTGGTGATGCACACCGGCGCAGCCGTTGGAGCGCAGATTGGGGTTGTCTTAACCCAATTCTTTCGCGGTCCCCGGATCCGGCTCGCGTTTTCTCCACTACCATTCATTGGAGCAGTCTTGATCGTTTACGGGCTCATCACTGGCCATCAAATGAAATGATAGCAAACCAACTGTTCCAGATCCCCAAATAACAAAACCGTCAACTTTGGCTTCGAGACGCGATTCAAAATCTGACAAGGTATATTTGCTTGCTTGGTGTCCTTGCGCTGTTCGCGGCTTGCGAGCAAAAGCAGACAACGGTTAATCCACCTGCAGAAAAGAAAGAAAGTAACACCACTGTGATAAATCCGTCTCCGGCCCGAAACCAAGAAAGAGAAAGCCGAAGTAAACATCCATACTTCCCCCAACCCCTGATAGCGAAAAATTACGGCTGACGCATGCGCCGAATGCGAATCAACTTGAAAAACTATGCGTCTTCTTCTGTTTATCGTTCTGATTCTCTTGTTAATCGCCGCGTTGCCGACTTGGCCATACAGCACTGGCTGGGGATACTACCCCAGCGGCGGTTTGGGTTTTATCTTCCTTATCGTGTTGCTTGTCGTCTTGCTTCGCTAGCTAGGCGAGGTGTCACAGCATTGCGATACTTGGGCCCAGTTTGGTGTTGATGGGTCGGACGTTCGTCACCCCAACTCCACAACGCGTTGGTAAATAGGACGCAGCTCGCCGTCTAGATCTTGTTCCCTGGAACACTCTTAAGTATCGGATCTCAATTTCGCGCCTTCCGCGATTTATTTGCCATCGTCTTCGGAGAAGCCGATCCACCATTGCAGTGAGCTACGTCACACCTTGTGGCGTAGCGGTCTCAGGGCGTGGGTGAGTTTTTGCAGGCCAAGTTCCAGCCGCGTTTTCACTGTTCCCAACGGGGCATGCGTCGCGATGGCAATTTCCCTGTGGCTTAGTCCCTTGAAAAAAGCAAGCTCCAGCGCCTCTCGCTGAAGTCGTGGCAACACACGCATGCACTCCTTTAGAAAGTGACGCAGGTCGTTTAACATGAAAACGTCGTCTGCCTGGCGCGGGGAGTTTGATGCCTCGTGAGTTACCCGTGTTTGATAACGCTCCCGCACGCGAGAATAAGCCTGGCGGCGTCGCAACCGGTCGATGGCACGGCGGCGCGCAATGGTAACCATCCATCCGAGCGGCTTGCCCGCTCTAGGTGAATAACGGCTTGCTTCATCCCAAATCTGCATAAAGATTTCCTGCAAGACATCGTCAGCCTCAGCTCCTTCATGAACAACTCCATCGATTGTTGCGCGCAGTCTTTTGCCGTGGCGATTGTATAACACAGCAAGCGCGTCGTGACGACGGAGTGAAACCGCTTTCATCAGCGCCTCATCCGCCACCGATGATGCTCCCGGCTGATCAAGGGTGGACCCAATCATAACCCATGACCTCGTGCGTGCGGCGTCGACGCCATCGGGCGGTGCGTTTGTTCTTTGCCGACTCGCCACCAGTCCGGCTCAGCTATCTCGGAAACGACCGGTGCTCGCGAATAAAGCCATTGATGCGGCCCTGAAGGACACCCAAGCGTGGGACAATACAGTTTATATCTTCCGCCGGGGAAACCTCGGATCTCGATCTGCCTGCCTTTGAACTTTCGCTCGCAAACACGGCATACCCGCCGGTCATCGAGCGAATTCCATTTCCTGAATCGGTCCCCGGCACGCAGGATCGACAGCCGATCGTCGAGTTTAACATTAGTTGTCATAACACAAAAAACTCTGTGCCTTGCAGCGAAACAAACAATCGGGGCGCCGGATGATTGAGTAATCGGATAAAACCTTACAGTGGGTATCTCGTTTGGTGGTGCCAAAGACGCTGTCTCATAGCAACCTGTTAGGTTGCCACGGCTGAGATTAACGCCGCGCCTTTCGCCAAATAACGCCCACGAGATTTCGTCTATCGAAGAAGAACTAAACTGTGCGAGTCCGTTTAGGCTCGGACCCGCAGCCGTCGGAGGGATCCAGTCGTTAGAAAACTAGCTTGAAACGCATCGCCAATTTCTTCAATTGCGATGTCGGCCCGTGCTCTACGCCATGATCAGCCGCACGTGGAGGAGCGATGTTGCGTTCTTCGGACGCGGCCGTTTCCGCCACGGCGAGAATTTCGTCCGTCGGCCGCACCCAATCCATCGGAATCGAATTGCAGCCTCCTGTTGGACAGCTCAGTCGCAACGGCCCATTGCCGCGTGTGCCGCCAGCAACTTGGATTTGACGGCCAGTAATGATTTTACCGCAAACAAGACAGTAGCGTTTCTCATCCAAAGAGCGCCACTCCCGGAACTGATCGAGGTGTTGTAGCGCGACCAGCTTGTCTGCATCGGACAATGGAATGGGAGGAGATAAGGCCATGAAAAATATGATATGTCTGCGGCAGATGGCTGCACAATCAGGCGCGCGGTGGATTCGTCTATCGGTGAAAACCTTACATGCGATCCGCCGCCGGTAGGGCGCGTCACTCTGTGCGAGCCGACGTCCTGCCAATCCGCTGCTCCGCGTCCCGGCAAAAAAACACACATCCAATGCCACCGAGCCATGCGTTCTAAAAGCGGATGAAGAAGAACCGTCAATTTTCGCATGGGCGCCCTGTGATGGATTACGCATTGGCGGCGATCGAACAGATGCAACTTTACTGCGAGGCTCATCCCGGGAGCCCGGCGGCGGTGCGTCAGCCTCGAATATTTCTTCGCGGCGAACTCTGGATCGCGCTTCTTGGGCAGAACGTGGAGGAAGGAATCGTCGGGATTGGACCTACTGTCAAAGCCGCTTTGCGCGCGTTTGATGCACAATACCTGGCTGGACTGCGACCGCCGGCTGAAGTGCTAGGCGACCTTCCGGCCGTTCGCAACGCATCTTCTCTGCCGATGGTGTAAAGGCTCGAAGAAAATCGAGCTCAACTTCGCGCCTAAACCTCTGCGATCGAGAGGGAATTCGGTTCGATCGAGAGATGCAAATAATTCTCACAACCGCTGTCATGTCGTGACGCGAACCAGGTGTGAGCGGGAAAAACTCTCGAGGAGGAGAATTGTTGATGGGAGCGGGACGACGGAGGCGTATCCAATTGAGGTCCAAACGTGGACCGAGCAAGAGTCACAAGGCATCAGGGCGTGCCATGGCGGATGATAAGGACATTGCCGAATTTGAACCAGCACACAGCCTCCTCCTTTCATCGCTGAGGTTTTGGGAAGTTGAGCGGGATCTCATCGAGGAACGTGTAGCCGCTATTGGTCGGTGACGATTCCCTTGTGAGAAGCCGACATCCAAGGTTTCGCACCAAAACTTCAAGACATCTCTCGCCAGCAGTCCAGCGCCTAACGTTTCGCCTGCTCGCGACTATCAGCGTCGTGACGGCGGGACAATAAAACGATGCGAAGATGCATCGCACTCCAAAAGCACTTACTTCGTGCCAAACAGAAAGAGACCCCTGCTCGGTTTCGTGGAGATGCCCGCTACTGAATGGCAGCTTGTATGACCCCCGAGAGGGAATTAACATGAGAAACGCCATGGCTGCGAAGCGCAAATCGAAGAGGAGCGCATCTCTTTCACGAACAAAGGCAAGCAGAACCAAATCGCCGCAATCAAAACGGGCCAAGGCAAAACCCAAGTCAAAACCGGCCAAGAAACATTTGAGTTGCCCGATCGTCGGCGTTGGGGGGTCGGCTGGCGGATTCGAAGCGACCATGGAATTGCTGCGGCATTTGCCGGCCAAAAACGGAATGTCGTTCGTGGTGGTGCAACATCTCGATCCTCATCATGTCAGCAAATTGGCGAGTTTGTTAGGCAAAGCGACTGCCATGCCGGTGATCGAGATTACAAAGACAACCAAACCGCAGCCGAACACGGTTTATGTGCAGCCGCCTAACAAATGTGCGCTCGTCAAAAATGGTGAGCTCGTACTTGTTCGCCGTACGCGGCAAGTAAACCTATCCATCGATCAGTTTTTTGAATCGCTCGCCGAAGCGTGCGGCAGTGGCGGGATTGGTGTGCTTCTTTCCGGCACGGGCAGCGATGGAACGGCTGGACTCCGTGCGATTAAGGTCGCCGGTGGTCTTACTTTCGCGCAGGATGAAGAAAGCGCGAAGTTCGCGGAGATGCCGCGCAACGCGATCCGCTCCGGCTTCGTCGATGCAGTGCGTTCCCCGCGCGAGATCGCACGCGAAATCCGTCACATCGTCGAACATCCTTACATTCGGCGAGCAATCGCGGGCGATAGTGAGCGAGCAGCCAAATTGGATTACCGGAAAGCGGACGATCTGGGCCGCATCTTTCTATCGCTCAAAAAGCAGATGGGCGTCGATTTCACCGGCTACAAGTTCGAAACTCTCAACCGACGGATCCAACGGCGCATGGCCCTGCACCGGATGACGAAGCTTAGCCATTACGCGCGTTTCTTGCGCAACAACAAAAAGGAAATTGAAGCGCTTTTCGATGATCTGCTTATCAACGTGACCCGCTTTTTCCGCGACCCGTCGCTCTTCACTGCATTGCGTAATCGTTTTCTGCCAGCAATCCTGAAAAACAAACATCGCCAGAGTGAAGTGCGCGCGTGGGTGCCGGGATGCGCAACCGGCGAAGAAGTTTATTCGATAGCCATTTGCATTCTTGAAACGCTTGGCAAGCGCGCTTCGGATCTGCGTATCCAAATCTTCGGCACCGACTTGAGTGAAGCCATGATCGATCATGCCCGCGCGGGGATCTTTCCCGGCGCAATCGAGAAAGACGTAGGACGGTCGCGTTTGAAGCGCTTTTTCGAAAAGCGCGACGGCTCTTACCAGGTCGGCCGCCGCGTGCGGGAAATCTGCACGTTCGCACGGCAGAATGTGGTAACCGACCCGCCATTTTCACGGCTGGACCTGATCAGTTGCCGCAACGTGCTCATCTATCTTTCACCGGAGTTGCACAAACGCTGCATCCCGCAATTTCATCACGGGCTTAATCCCGGTGGTTATTTGATTCTCGGGCCGGCTGAATCCGTCGGCATGTTTGATGAACTTTTCGATTTGGTGGAGAAGAAGAACAAAATCTACGCAAAGAAGATGGTCGCAACGCCGCGTCCGACCGGGTTGGCGGATTATCAAGCGCCGCGCTTTGCGCATCCCGCAGTAAAAACGATTTCGGCCCAAGCCGCCACATTTAGTGAACAATTGGTGCGTTCGGCCGATCACATTATGCTCAGTGCGTACGCCCCGGCTGCAGTTGTGATTGACCATGAGTTGCACGTCCATCAATTTCGAGGCCGGTCGGAGCTTTATCTCGAGCATCAGCCTGGGCCTTCCAGCCTAAACCTCCTGCAACTGGTGCGTTCAAGTTTGGCAGCCGATTTACGCAACGCAATTCGGCGCTGCGTCAAGACGAACAAGCCAGCCCGGACAGATCGCTCTATCCTCAAGCACAACAGCAAGACACGCGAAGTCAATATACAGGTGGTGCCATTTAAAATTTCCGGGACAGACAAAGAGTGGCTGCTGGTTATTTTTGACGAGACAACCAAGGGAGCGAGGCCGGGTAAAATGCCACAATTGCTTGGTAAAACCGCATCGCAGCGTGAGATCACGGAGTTGCGCCGGGAATTGACCGCTTCGAAAGAATCTGTGCAAACAATCATCGAAGAACAGGAAGCGAGCAACGAAGAGCTGAAATCGGCGAACGAAGAAATCGAATCGAGCAACGAAGAGCTGCAATCGACCAACGAAGAGCTCGAGACTGCGAAGGAAGAATTGCAATCGACTAACGAAGAGCTCACCACGCTCAATGAGGAGCTGAGCAACCGCAACCTGGAGATGATGGAAATGAACAGCGACCTCAAAAATCTGCTCGCCAGTATGCAATTGCCGATCGTGATGGTGGACAACGATCTGTTGGTGCGGCGCGTCACGCCCGCAGCCCGCAGCGCGTTCAATGTTCTGCAAAGCGATGTCGGCCGACCAATCAGCGACTTCAAACCGAATATTGACATTCCCGATCTGGAAGATCTTCTGCGGGAAGTCATCGAGACGCTGGCCATGCGCGAGCGCCGAGTAACTGACAGAGAGGGCTGCCAGTATTCGCTTCGGGTGCGACCGTATCGCACAACCGAGAACAAAATTGACGGCGCCGTAATTACCTTGGTCGATATAAACGGGGGGGAGGACAAGAAAGCGGATGGCAGCAAAGCAACTAAACGGAAGAAATAAGTCTGGCCGCAAAAATACGAAGCCACCTATTCGGCGCGGAATCACGGCATCGCGCCGTCCGCGTCCACGCGAATTAATTGGATCGGCCACGAAAAGAAAGAAGGCGACCCTCAATGCCGGCGAGCGAGCTTTCACTAATGGCGTGGGCGGGACCAACGGCAAGAAGGTGGCACGGGCAAAATCGATGCGGAGGCCGGTCTTTCGCCAGCCAAAGACAGAATTGGAACAGGCGATTCAGCGTTATATCGATCTGTTCGACTTCGCCCCGATCGGGTACGTCACGTTCGATCGCGTTGGCCGGATTGAAGAAATTAATTTCGCAGCCATTCGGCTACTCCGCCGGTCGCGGAGGCAATTGATTGGGACAACCTTCGCTATTTGTGTCGCGAAAGAGCATACGCAACTCTTTCTCAATCATCTGCGCGAGTGCCGTTCGTCGGAAAGCCTAGTGGTAACCGAGTTGAATCTGAAGCGCAGAGACCACGAAAAAATTCCGGTACTGTTGTCAAGTACGGCGTTAGCTCTGATGAAAGATGGGGCGTCCTTGTACCAGACCGCGATTGTCGATCTAACCGAGCGCAAACGTTTTGAAGAAAAGATCCAGCGATCAGAAGAGCGTCACCGTACGCTCTTTGATCTGGTTCCGGTGGCAGTCTACGCCTGTGATGCAAACGGAGTCATTCAGGAATACAACCGGCGAGCCATTGAATTGTGGGGACACGAGCCCGGGTGTAACGGCCAGAAGTCCAGATTCTGCGGTTCGTACAGGATCTATTATCCCGACGGCCGGCCGATGCCGCATGAAGAATGCCCGATGGCGCGGGCGTTACGCGGCGATAAGCTTACAGCGAAAGACTTGGAAATTGTTGTCGAACGTCCGGACGGGGAAAAGCGAGACGTCATTCCAGCGCCGAGGGTTGTGACTGACGAACGCGGCAACATCGTTGGCGCGATTAATTGTTTATTTGACATCACCGAGCGCAAGCGGGCGGAGACAGCCGCCATGCGTCTGGCCGCACTAGTTCAGTCGTCGCGCGACGCCGTCGCGGCAAAAACTTTGAATGGAATCATCACCGATTGGAATCAAAGCGCCGAACGCATCTTTGGATACAAACAAAAAGAGATCATTGGCAAATCTATCCTGACTCTGATTCCCAAAGACCGTCAAACTGAAGAACAGGAGATTCTGAGAAAAATTCACTGTGGTGGATCATTAGATCATTACGAAACGGTTCGTCGCCGGAAGGATGGAAAACTGATCAATGTTTCGTTAACAATTTCGCCGATCAAAGACCCGAAAGGAGAAATTGTCGGCATTTCGAAAATTGCTCGTGATATCACCAATCAAAAACAGGCGGAACGACGCCTGGCCGAACAGGCGCGGCTCCTCGATTTGACCAACGATGCCATTTTTATAAGGGACATGCGGGACCGCATTACCTTCTGGAACCGCGGAGCGAAAGAACTCTATGGCTATTCAGCTGAAGAGGCGTTGGGGAAGGTCGCACGGGAATTATTGTGCACCGAATTTCCCGATTTGATCGAGCGTATACGAAAGAAGCTTGTGCGTGATCACCGCTGGAGCGGCGAACTCGTTCACCAGCGCAAGGACGGCAAGAAAGTCGTCGTGATGAGTCGTTGGTCGCTCGATCGCGATGAGCGCGGCAAGCCGATGTCCATTCTTGAAACGAACACCGATATTACTGCGCGCAAACGCGCCGAGCTCGAACTACAAAAATCGAAGGACGCGCTCGAACAAGTGGTCGAGCAACGCACCAAGGAACTACGTGTCACAAACGTTGAATTGAAAAGCGAGATCGAGCAGCGCAAGGGGCTCGAAGGAGAAATCCTCTCGGTTTCAGACAGAGAGCAACAGCGGCTGGGGCAGGAGCTGCACGATGGACTTTGCCAACACCTAACAGCGGTCGCGTTCATGGCGCGTTCGGTCGCGTTGCGGTTGAAGAACCATCGCGTCATCGAAGTAGGTGATATCGAAAAAATTGCGGAGCTCGTGAACGAGGCAGCCACTGATACGCGCAATCTTTCCCGCGCTTTGCACCGGCTCGATGTCGATGCGGCGGGGTTCGTCACAGCCCTGGAGGATTTGGTTGACCGGGAAATCTGGAGGATACCCTGTCGGCTTGAAGTCAAACCGTCATTTCATATCGACGATGACGCCGTTGCAGCGCAGCTCTATCGCATCGCGCGCGAAGCGGTCATCAACGCGAACAAACACGCCGCAGCGCGGGAAATCGCGATCAAACTGGAGCGATCGCCACGGGGGATGGTTTTGCGTGTGATCGACGACGGCATTGGATTTTCCAATGGATCGACATTGAAGCCAGGCCTGGGCCTTCATATCATGGATTATCGCGCTCGAACGTTTGGCGGCCGGTTGGAAATCGACTCTCCAAAACACGGCGGGACATCTATTTCGTGTTATTTGCCAAATCACGCCCCCCGATCTCAGGCAAATCATCCAAAGAAAACGATCAGCTACAACGGTTCCTTATGAATTCTGCGGATCGGCGAGTAGCCGATGTCCTAAATTTTCGGCATCCGACACGTCGTCGAGCGGCGAAATGTTAACGGGACCAATACAAAGAATGACTGGTCGTGCACAGTTCTCAGGTAAATCAGCTGCAACTCAGAAGAACCCTGTTCATTCGGCCGACAGAAATCTCCGAAGCGATTCGCCGGATACGAAGCGGATCGTGATCGTGGATGATCACCCGCTATTCCGAAAGGGCCTTGAGGAATTGATTCATTCCGAAGGGGCTTTCGCGGTTTGCGGCGAAGCTGAAAACGCCTCGGAAGCGATGGATTTAATCCGCAAACTCGCTCCCGATTTGGCGATTGTCGATCTCAGTTTGCCGGGCGCCAACGGTATCGAACTGATCAAGAATATTCGGGCAGAATTTTCCAAACTGCCAATTTTGGTGCTCTCAATGCACGATGAATCGCTCTATGCGTTGCGCTCCTTGCGCGCCGGAGCAGACGGTTATGTTATGAAACATGAGGCGATGGCCAATGTGATCCAGGCAATTCGCGAAGTCTTTAATGGACGGCCTTACCTCAGTCCGGCCATGGCAGCGCAGGTCATCACAAAATTCGCGCACCGCCAAGCCGAAGGTGAGGCCGATGCAGTGGAGAGACTGAGTGATCGCGAACTTGAAATTCTGGAACTCATCGGCAAAGGCAAGGATATCCGTGAGATTGCGAAGCGATTGCATCTCAGTCCCAAAACGGTGGAAACTCACCGGTCGCACATCAAAGACAAACTGGATTTAAAGAATTCGCGGGAAGTCGCGCGGTTTGCCCTTCAGTGGCTGAGCACGCGCGGGGCGTAGGCAGTTTCGTTGAATCGGATGCCAGCCAGCCTGGCAAATCTGCGATTGGCAGGCCGGGCAGCCCGCCCGCCGAGTCAGCCTGGTAGCCTGGCGCCCAAGGCTACCGCGCTTCACAAAGAGATTGCAGCGACGCGTCATATCTCGCATGATCCGCAAATGATCCAGCCGGCACTCAAACTTGTCATTGCCGAGCTGGCAAAAATTCGAGAAACAACTGATCGCGCCCCGCGCGCATCGAGAGACGCGATCGCGCAGTTGCAGTTTGACGCGCCCGACAAAGCGCAGATCCTCGCATCGGTTCGCGAACGGGTTGGTGATTGCACAAAATGCGGGCACCTGGCCAGCTCGCGCACTCAAACCGTCTTTGGCGTTGGCAATCCTGACGCCGAAATCATGTTCATCGGCGAAGCACCCGGCGCGGATGAGGATCGGCAGGGGGAACCATTCGTCGGACGCGCCGGACAATTGTTAACGAAAATTATTAAGGCGATGGGCTTCGCGCGTGACGATGTGTATATCGCGAATATCCTCAAGTGCCGGCCGGACATGCCGGCAGGCTCGTTTGGAAATCGCGCGCCGACGCCGGCAGAAATGCAGACGTGTCGACCTTATCTCATCGAGCAGATCGACATTATTCAACCGAAAGTCTTGGTCGCGCTGGGCGCAGTCGCGGTGGAGGGTTTGCTTGGCACACGCGGGACGATGCGGGAATTGCGCGGACGCTGGCACTCATACAACGGCACCCCGTTGATGATTACTTATCATCCTGCATACCTGCTACGGAATCAGTCCCCCTCCGAAAAACGGAAAGTCTGGGAAGACATGCTGCAAGTGCTCGAGCGTCTCGAAAAAACAATCAGCGAAAAACAGCGAAACTATTTTCTGTAGCGGCGCTCTATGAGCGCCGATTTAGCGTTGTTGTAGCCGCCTCGCTGTGTCGAGGCGCTCACTGCGTGGCTCCCGCACGGCGACATAGCGCCGTGGCTACAAATCTCGCGCATGCGAATGATCGGCGATCGCAGACCGCCGCTACAGCTTCGCTTGTTCGAAAATTGCATCGATCTTTTCGCGTGATGCGAGATGAATGGCCAGCGACACAATCATCGAGCGCACTTCGCTGCGTGGAACTTTAATCGTTTGATGCAGCGCCCTGGCGCCAGCCTTACTCAGAAGCGCAAGGGTGCGCGCCCCGATTAATGCCGGCAAGGCCGTGGCTGCACGCACTCGCCGGTTCCGGATCGCACGCGAATACTGCATCCCGCACGCCAAACCATCCCGCGCTTTTTCCATCCATCTTTGATAGATCGGTTGAAAACGATCCGGTTCGGACAAAATCTGCGCCGCACTCAGACCGATCGCGCCGAGTTCGTCTTCCGGAAAATAACATCGACCCGCGCGCAGATCAGTGCCGGCATCGCGCAACACATTGATCAACTGAAGTCCCATGCCGTAGCGCCGGCCGAGTGCGAGCATCTCGTCCTGAATCGAGCTGGCAAAGTCTTGAAGATGCCGGAAACAAAGTCGCGTCCAGAATTCGCCCACACAGCCTGCGACGAGATATGTGTATTCGTCAAGATCGGCAGCGGTCTGGAGCGCGCGAACGTGTGTCGCATTATTCGCCACGGCGAATCCGTCCCGCCGTACGGCGGGCGGATCGAAGCGATGCAAATCAAGCATCTGGCCGCGCGTGATCTTCTCAAGCACCGCGCGAACGTCGTCGCGATCTGCTCCCCTGGTTTGTTCCAGCCATTCCAAACAGTCGGGCAAGGAATCCAGGAGCGTTCGCTCGGCCGCATTCTCTTGTAGCGGCACGAAGGCGGCGACCTGATTGATAATCGCTTCTCGTGGAGTTTTGCCTTGGATTCCATCCGAGAGAATTTTCAACGTCTCTATTCGGACGGTCCCGCCAATTTGAGTTGTGTCGGCGACTGTGTCGGTTGTCCGCGCAAGCAGATAGGCGAGCGCAATTGGTTCGCGCAATTGCGCCGGCAGAAACCGGATTGAAAGATAAAACGAACGAGAGACCGAACGCAGGATAGTTGTCCGCAACTGCCGCGATCGATGGCCGGGGTCAGCGACCCCGGCTACAGTATCAGAATTCATCGTCCGATATTTTTTACTTCGATTCGATTCGGGGCCGAGTTACCCAAGCCTATCTGACTGGCATAACCGACATAGGCAGCCAGTGGGCCGATTGCAGGCAGACCGGTGCGTGTGCGCCATTGTTCGAAATACTTCAACGCGACGGCATCCAAAGCCACCGGGTCCTTGCTTGCATACAGCGTCGCGTAATGAATCGCATAGTTCGGTTGGGGCTGCGGTCCGCCAGCATATTGCGCGATGAGTCCATCCATTAGATTGAAGACCACCTTCTTTGCGATGATTGGATTGCCGTAGATTTCGGCGAGACTTTCCGCGCCAAAACGAGAGCCCTGGGCAAAACGGCGCCAGTTATCGATGTTGGGAATTGTCATGTTATAAATGCACCCTGCGATCCCATTCGTTTCGCTGATGCTCATTACCGGAACATTAATGACTTTGTCTACTTCAGTGGAAACGATCTTGGAGAAATGACTCACGTTGCTGGTGTTTTCGGTATCGGAGAGCATTGGCATCTTTCCCAAGTCACCAACGTATTCAGAATCGCCCCAAACCAGTTTCCCAAGTAAAGGAGCGGAGAGAACTGCTTTTGGATCGTATCCGTCGCGCGGCGCGATTGCCTTTAGCTGGTAACCATCGACTGCCGGCCGGTACCCGGCCTCCTTGACTCCGCCAAGGGAGCGGTCCCAGACAATAATGCTGCCACGTGGATGTCCCGCCGCGGCGAGTCCGTCGACAATCGCATTCACAATGTCGTGATGCGTCGTGAAAAGTTCTCCGCCGGCCGCGGAAATTTTAATTCCCACCCTGTCACTGGGCGTGACGAGTGAAGCCCATGCTTTCCCCACGTCAGACTGACCGGTCGTGGCCAGGACAAGACGATTCACCATCTCACGCACGATCCGCGGGTTCGTCCTGTAATCCTTGATCGACGCGGGATTGTGCACAGAATACACGATCGACGCAGTTGGCGCTGGCTGCGGCGTTTGCGCCAGCCCGGAGGCAATGGCGCAAAACAAAATGAGCGCTACGTTCCGGAGTTCTGTCATGTCGAGCGAAGACCAAGCGATTGTATGAGTAACGCCGCGAATCACAACTATTCCGCTGGCCGTCATCCTGAGCGAAGCGAGGCGGAGTCGAAGGATCCCGCGACGCTATCCAACGGTTGCGTCACGGGATTCCTCGACTCCGCTCGGAATGACGTGGAAGGAAATGACTCGATTCGGCACATTTATGTTCACATCCCCTTTTGCGCCCGCATCTGTCCGTATTGTGCGTTTTACAAAGATTTGCTCGATCGCTCGCAGACGTCGCGGTTTTGTGAAGCAATATTGCGCGACCTCGAGCAGCAATGCGCGAGTTTTGTGCTATCGCCTGAAACGATCTACTTCGGTGGCGGCACACCGACGGCTCTCACCACTTCGCAGTTGGAATTTCTGCTGGGAGGCTTCGGTGAGCGGCTCAACCTATCATCGCTTGCAGAATGGACGATGGAAGCGAATCCAGGTAGCGTGTCGGCACGCAAGGCTGCTCTTCTTCACAAATTTGGCGTGACCCGCGTTAGCCTCGGAGTTCAGTCTTGGGATGATGAATTGCTGAAGCTCCTGGGACGGGAACACAACTCACAGCAAGCCGAGCAATCGTTCCATATTCTGCGAGCTGCCGAATTCTCGAACATCAATGTCGATCTCATGTTCGGGTTGCCAGGTCAGACTATCGAGCGATGGAAAGCAACATTGGAGAAAACTATCGGTCTGCAGCCTGAGCACATCTCTGCCTACTGTCTTACGTACGAGGAGGACACTGAATTCTTTCTGCGCCACGCGCGTGGTGAACTTCTGCAGAACACGGACGAAGATGCCGGCTTTTTCGAGATGGCTATGTCCATCCTCGAAGATGCCGGCTACCAACACTATGAAATTTCCAACTACGCGCGCCCCGGCTTTGCATCAACTCACAACCGCGCCTATTGGCTGGGCAAAGATTATCTGGGCATCGGTCCAAGTGCGTTTTCGACTGTCGGCATACAGCGCTGGCAGAATGTTTGTGACTATCGCGGCTACGCCGATCGCGTTCTTTCCGGGCACGCGCCGAGAGGATCCAGTGAAAATCTAACGAACGAAATGAAACGCACAGAGCGAATCGCGCTCTCCCTGCGCACACGCGATGGAGTTTCTGCTTCGGATCTGGAACGTTTCCCACAACAAACGAATGAGTTTATTGCGCTTGGATTACTTCGAGAGTCGAAGGGCAATTTCGTGCTAACGCGAAAAGGCAAAGAGCTGGCTGATTCCGTTGCCGAAGCGTTTCTTTAGTGGCTTCAGAGAGCGGCGGACGCCGCGCTTCGCAAATCCTTCCGAGCTCGCTTTGCTGCTAAATGAGTTTAGCCCGGTGTGGACGCTGACGCAGGCTTGATTTGGGTGCGGTTATTGGATTGTAATGGAGCGTGCGCGCGAATGGTGAGGCGGGCTCGGCAGCTGCCTTTGTCACAACCCATTGGAGCATTGTGCTCACGGCGCAGAAGCGATCTCCAGCAGCTGACGCCGCGCTGGAAAAATTGTGCCGCACTTATTGGTGGCCCCTTTATGGATTCGTCCGGCGACAGGGCTATAGTCCCGAGGCAGAGACAATCGCTCAGTTGAAGAAAAATGTGGACGCCCTTTTCGCCTGTCTAAAAGAACACGATTCAAAAATCCAAAGAGTGACCGCAGAACTTGACTGAATGGGGCTGCGCGAGCGTTAGTCCTCGAGAACCGAGAAAGATTCTAGCGTACGGCTCGTGTCCTCTCGATTATGAGCAGGAGCAAGAGCACGAGTAAGAATTCGCCTAAGCCCTTGGGCTTGCCCCGGCTAATAGATATCCGTATCGGTGGTATAGCCGGAATCGCCACGAATGGACCGCAAACGGGCGCGACTCCCCCACTCTGATTCCGGTCGATTAATCTGACCCAGTGTAATTTTCACAAGCCACGGAGCCGCAGCTAACGCGCCAATCGCAACGAGCGCAATCGCCGCTGCCTGACGGATCGAGGGTTTGATTTTGTCGGCCATCATTATGCCCAAGCCAATCCCAATAGCGGCCCGTGTGACCACAAGCAACGGGTCAAGAGGAAGCTGTTCGGAAGTTTTTGAAATGGATATCGGGAAAGACATCGCCTACCCTATACGTCGCGTTTGGGAAAAAGAAACGGCAATTTTCGCGACGCTTTGTCATTTCGAGCGAAGCGAAGCGGAGTCGAGAAATCCCGCAGCGAAAGCGTTGAGGTAATTCAACGGGATGTCTCGACTTCGCTCGACATGACGGAACTTTAGAACATGCCCAACCCGATATACGCGCTTATTCTCGCTGGCGGCAGCGGTGAACGCTTCTGGCCATTGAGCCGCCGTGCCCGCCCCAAACAACTGCTACGCCTCGTTTCCGACAAAGCTCTTCTCGAAGAAACGTTGGCTCGCCTTGAAGGTCTTGTTCCGCATGAACGCATTTTGATCCTGACGAACACCGAACAGGAGAGCGCAGTTCGCAAATTGCTGGGGGATTTCCCAAAAGAGAATATCATCGCTGAGCCTGCAAAACGTGACACCGCTGCTGCGGTCGCGCTCGGGACTGGATGGGTCGTGGCTCGCGATCATGCAGCCACCATGCTCGTTCTGCCCGCCGATCATGTGATTTCAAACCGGGCCACTTTTCAGGAAACGCTGGCGCTGGCAGCAGAAGCAGCCGAAGAGACGGGCGAGCTTGTAACTATCGGGGTCAAACCAACCTGGGCCTGTCCCGGATACGGCTACATCGAGCAAGGCAAGCCGGTCCGTTTGCGGACGCGCCCAGCCAACGATGCCATCCATCGGGTTGTGCGCTTTCGCGAGAAGCCCAACCTTGATCTGGCCGAATCATTTTTGCGAAAGGGAAATTTCCGATGGAACGCAGGCATGTTCGTCTGGTCGGTGCCTACAGTGCTCCGCGAATTTAACCGTCAAGCTCCAGAGCTGGCGGACTTCATTTCTCAATTGCGCGCGCCGAAGAATTTCGAGAAGGCTTTGCGTGAACGCTTCAGTAAATTGCCGCGGATCTCCTTCGACTACGCGATCATGGAAAAAGCGGACCGCGTTCTTGTGGTGGAGGCCAGTTTCGACTGGGACGACATCGGGAGTTGGAGGGCCGTGTCGAATTATTTTGAGAAAGATAAACAGGGCAACGCCGCGAGTTGCGCCGTCACCGCGATCGATTCCAGCAACAACATTGTTTTCGAAGAGGGCGGGACGACTATCGCACTGCTTGGAGTTCATGACCTCATTGTTGTGCGAACAAAGGACGCGCTTTTGGTCTGTCACCGGCACGAAGCAGAGAAGATCAAAAATCTGATCGGCAAGCTGCCGCCGGAGCTGCAATGAGCCAACGCGCGATAAGTCCAATTTTGGCTCTCGATTTTGGCCGGGCGCGCATCGGCGCTGCAATATCCGATGAATTACAGTTGTTGGCGCATCCGCTGGAGACTATTCCAGCGAACGAGAAGGCCCCATCGCGCATTGCCGAAATCGTCCGCGAAAAAAAAGTCGATCACGTCGTAACCGGTGTTCCCCGCAACATGAACGGACAAATCGGAGCAGCCGCGACTGAAGTCCTTCAGTTCGTGGAAAAGTTGCGTGCCATTTTGCCATGTCCAGTCGTTACCTGGGACGAGCGACTAACTACCGTAGCGGCCCACCGCGCACTCCGTGACGCAGGCAAGAAAACCCGACAGACCCGCGGCTACGTCGATCAGGTGGCAGCCCAAATGATTTTGCAGGGCTATCTGGACCGGCGCGCCGAGAATAACGAAGCGGGAAGTGATCTGTGATCAGCAATTTCGCACCGATCACCATTCACTGATCACGAGGATTGTGATATCGCGAAGATTGAAATTAATTATCGCGTACGACGGCACGCCATTCGCTGGCTGGCAGAGCCAATCTCATCGCAACACGATCCAGGATCACGTGGAGCGCGCGTTCGAGCGCGTCCTCGGCAAAATGGTGCGCGTTCACGGCGCCGGACGAACAGACGCGGGCGCTCACGCGCTCGCGCAATGCGCGCATGTCGATCTTCCCAACGACCGTTTATCAGCCGCGCGTTGGACCGAAGCCCTCAACGCATTATTGCCCCCGACTATTCGCGTTCTTCGCTGCCAATATGTGCCAAATGATTTTCACGCCCGGCTTTCGGCGAAAGGAAAAATCTATCGTTACAGAATCTGGTTAGCCCCTGTTTTACCTCCATTCGAATATCGTCGTGCCTGGCATGTTGCGCGCCTGCTTGATCTCAAAATGCTGAAAGCGGCAGCCAGATGCTTTGTCGGCACAAATGATTTTGCGGGCTTCGCCGCCAATCGCGGCAAACCAGAAAAAAGCACGATCCGCACAATTTATTCGGTGCGTGTCCGACAAAAAGGCCCGTGTGTGACGATCGAGTTCGATGGCGATGGTTTCCTCTATAAAATGGTTCGATTAATCGTTGGCTCTCTTGTTAAATCCGCGCTCGGCAAAATGCGCATCGAGGATGTCGCGGCGCGGCTGAACTCCGGGCAGGTGGGGGCAGCTCGTTTTGCAGCTCCCGCTGAAGGACTATTTCTGGTCCGGGTGCGCTATTGATCCCAAAAACAGACGATTGTTTGCGCCGAACTAGACAATTGGTTCCATGAGTTTCCAATGGGCCAACCGGAAACGCAGCGCCGTAGCCAGACAGCCAAGGCCATAGCGCACGCTCCTGCGAAAATTGATCGATGATGCTTCGGGCATATAGCGCGCAGGACAAGTCACTTCGCCGATAGCGCAGCCGAGCGCGATGATTTGTGCGAGCACCTGGTTATCGAAAACAAAATCATCAGAATTTCGTTCCAATGGCAGGCGCTCCAACAATTGGCGCGAATAGGCGCGGTAACCAGTGTGATATTCCGAGAGCTTCGCACCGATGAGAACATTTTCAGCGAGCGTCAGAAACCGGTTTGAGACGTATTTCCACAATGGCATGCCACCGCGCAGCGCGCCGCCGCCAAGAATGCGCGAACCAAGCACACAGGGATAAAGTCCGCTCCCCACCAGAGCTGCCATGGCAGGGATTAACAGCGGCGTGTACTGATAGTCTGGGTGAATCATAATGACAATGTCCGCATCCGCGGCCAGTGCGAGGCGATAACAGGTTTTTTGATTTGCGCCGTAGCCGCGATTTTCCGGATGAACCTCCACCTGCACATGCGGCAGGATGCGCGCGATTGCCACCGTCTCATCATGACTGGCGTCATCCACCACGATGACAAGGTCGACAATGCCGTGTGTCATTACCTCCTCGTAAGTGCGTTGCAGAGTGCGGGCGGCATTATAAGCAGGCATTACCACCACAATTTTCTGGCCGTTTAGCATCGTCGTACCAGCCTTCTCATGAATGTCCGACTGATCCCGTAGTCGCGAGAAGAGACTCGAATTGCTTTCCAGCACTTCCCGACGAACAGATGTTTCGCTTCGCTCAGCATGATAGACCAGTTATAGGTCCTCGTAGCCGAATATCCGCTGAAGCGCCACGTTGCAACAACCATGATCATTTTTCATGACGCATCCTGTTTGGAATATTCAGCGCCCGGCCATCCGGAGCGGCCAGCTAGAATCGCGCGGAGCGTTCCATTGCTAAAAAAGCGACATCCTGATTGGGAATGGCGGACGCCGGAGCCTGCCAGTGAAGCCGCTCTGTTGCGGGCGCATTCGCGGGATCATCTGGAACGGATCGAAAACACAACGCGTGACTTCGACGCAGACACGCCTTTTTACCCAAAGATTTGCGAACACGCTTTGCGTTCTGCCGGCGCGGCGATTGAAGTGGCCGGCGCCGCGTTGAAAGGCGAGCGCGCATTCAGCCTAATGCGGCCGCCTGGACATCACGCGACCCGAGACCGGGCGATGGGATTTTGTTACTTTAACAACATCGCCATCGCCGCACTGGATGCGATCGCTGTAGTCCCGACGCGTCGGGATGACGTCGACCAGCCGGGGTCATCCACCTCCGCCAAGGCTACGGCGGACAGGTCGACCCCTGCTACAACAAAGTTGCAGCGCGTTGCGATTTGGGATTTCGATGCACATCACGGCAACGGGACCGAGGCAATCGTCGCACATAACCCGCGAATCGCTTTTGCATCCATCCATCAATTCCCGGGTTACCCTGGAACGGGCACAAAATCTTTTGCGAATGTAGGCAATTATCCCATCGGCCCCGGGACGCCGCGGAATCATCATGTCGAGGTGGCGAAGCGGGGACTGGACAGATTGATCGCCTTCAAACCCGATCTACTCCTTGTCTCTGCAGGCTTTGACGGGTACGCGCGCGATCCGCTGGTACAGTTGACGCTCGAGCTTGAGGATTTTTCAACGTTCGGCAAATGGCTGCATCAACTCGACATTCCCGTAGCTACGATCCTCGAAGGAGGTTACAGCGATGACCTGCCAGAGTTGATCGATGCATTCCTGACGGCTTGGGCGTCGAAGTAACAGCAAACCGAACAAATTCTCAACGCATTGAATTCCGAGTCGCCTCGATCATTCCCCTGAGTTGGGTCGCTGCATTTTCGATTTCGGAATACTTGTACTCACCCGCTCTACTTTGAACAGCGAGCACGCCACAGCGATGAACGTTTGTGAAGTCGCCATAGGGAAATTTGTATCTTCGTTTGGTGTTCTCAGCATAGCGCTCGTCGATTGCCAGATACCACTTTGCATACTCACCGAAGCCATGCTGTCGAATGAACTCGTTCTCGCGCTCTGTCGAAGGCCGATGCTGACGCCAGGCACCTTTTCGATCCGCGATGAAGTGTCCTTGTTTAATAAGTTGTGCGCCAAAGGTGAAAGCATCTTCGTTTAGCTTAAGGCGAGCGCGCGGTTGAGCGAGCGTTGTGCCGGTCGCGCAGAGCAGGATTGCGACTGCGATAGAACAGAGGCACGCATTTTCTAGAATGATCGCTTTCATGGCATCGGACGGAAAGGTTTGCCTCCGACCCGGAAGTGGCAAACAGTACTCGCTCCAGCGGGCCGTAGCACAGCTTGGTAGTGCGGTCGCCGCGGCGACAGGTTGCTAGTCAAATTGCTGGCGTTTGCCCTCGCCATTTTTCACAATTGGTGAATGGTTTGATCGTTTCGGGCCGTAGCACAGCTTGGTAGTGCGCTTGAATGGGGTTCAAGAGGTCGCGGGTTCAAATCCCGCCGGCCCGATAGTTAACAGTGGCGATGCTCTCTGAGTGTCGCTCGCTTTCGGCGGTCAGAGACGGCCGCAACAAAAAAACATGCTCAGCGCCGGAATTGTTGGTCTTCCAAACGTCGGGAAATCGACGCTTTTTAACGCCGTCACGCGCACGCATAAGGCGCCGGCGGAAAATTATCCCTTTTGCACCATCGATCCAAACCTGGGCATTGTGACCGTGCCTGATCCGCGCCTGGAAAAAATCGCGCAAATTTCGTATTCCAAAAAGATTGTCCCAACTGCGATCGAGTTTGTTGATATCGCTGGCCTGGTCAAAGGCGCCAGCGCAGGCGAAGGCCTGGGGAATCAATTCCTTCATCACATTCGTGAAGTGGACGCGATCGTTCAGGTGGTGCGCTGTTTCGAAGACAGCAACGTCCATCACGTCAGCGCGACCATCGATCCAGTTCGAGACATTGAGATCATCAATACTGAGCTTGTGCTGGCGGATTTGGCCTCGCTACAAAAAAAACACGATCGATTACAGAAAGAAGTGCGGGCTGGCGATAAAACAGCAAAGAACGAGAACGCCATCGTCGAGAAGCTATTGCCCCATTTGGATGCCGGTAAGCCAGTCATCAGCGCGAGCTTGGCGCCAGAGGAAAAAGCAGTCGCTCGCAATTTTTTTCTGCTCACATCGAAGCCGACGATCTTCGCGTGCAACGTCGGGGAGCGTGATCTGGCTGCTGTAACCGGGATCGGTGATCCCGGCCGCAGTGAACCAGTGAATGCCGGGGTCATACCGCAGGCGTCGGGCTACACCGCTGCGAAGTTCGTCGCGGCGGTTCAGCAATACGCGCGGGACCATTTTGCCACGGAAGCAATCGTCATCAGCGCGCAGCTGGAAAGTGAACTGGTTGATCTGAGTGAACAGGAGGCGCTGGATTATCTGCGCGATTTGAGTGTGGAAGACACTGGCGTGCACGCTCTCATCCGTGCCGTTTATCACTTGCTTGGCCTGCGAACGTTTCTTACCACTGGCGAAAAAGAATCGCGCGCATGGACCATTCACGCTGGCGACAAGGCGGCAACTGCTGCCGGAACCATCCATTCGGATTTCGAGCGCGGTTTTATCGCGGCAGAAACGATTTCTTACGACGACCTGATCGCCGCCGGCTCCCTGGCGAAAGCTCGTGAATCGGGAAAAATTCGGCTGGAAGGGAAAGATTATGTCGTCCGCGACGGCGACGTGATTTCCTTCCGATTCAATGTGTGAGCCAAAGGTTGATTGGTAGGGCGCGCTCGCCGAGCGCGCTGGACGGCCCGGCGGTCCGTCCCTACCACGATTAACCTATTACGCTTCATACAGAATACGGCCGCAATTCTCGCAGCTCACAATCTCTTTTCCAGCTCTGGCACCGGCCGCGGTTGCACTCGTCACCTTCATATGGCAGCCGGTGCAGACTCCGTGCTCGATCGCAACCACCGCGGCGTCGCCTTTGCTCTTAAAAAGACCTTCGAAGAGACCAAGCAAATCCTCATCGATCTTCCCCGCCAATTCTGCGCCTTCCCGGGTCAATTCTTCCAACCGCGACTGCAAAGCTTTCGACTTTTCATCGAGATCTGTTGTTTGCCGTGCGATTGATTCCCTTACGCCGGCTGCTTTCTTTTCTTCTTCAGCGAGATCAATCTTGACCTTGTCGGCCTGCACCATCAGCTCGAGCTCTTCATCCTCGATTTTGCGAATTTCGTTTTCGTAACGCTCAATCTCGTGTCCGAGCGCCTGAAATTCATCGTTCTTGCGCGTTTGATACTGTTGGGTCTTGAAACGCGAGATGCTGTCCGTGCGTGTTCCCACATCAAGCTCGAGCTTCTTTCGGTCCACTTCGAGCTGGCGCGCCTTTTGTTTCAGTGCATCAACTGCGCTTGCGCTTGCTGCCAGCTGCGCTTCCAGACTCTTCCGCCGCAGCGGTACCGTCTCTATTTCGGACTGGATTTGCCTGATCTTCTGCTGTCGATCTTGAAGGACAAGAAGTTGTTCCAATTCCGGATGCACGAGCGCACAAGGTATTGATACGGTTAGGCTCCGTCAATCCGCGAAGGCAACAGCCGTGGCTTACCACTGGTGAGAAGCAGGCTGCTCCACTTGCTCAAAGGCTTCCAAATCAAGATCGGGCTGCGCTATTCGCCGTCGCCAACCGCCAGATCCAACGATACAGGAGCGCCGCAATGACTACGAACGCCAGACCGCCGATGAATTTGCCGGCGGTTTCAAACCCCGGACCGACTAACGCCAGCGGTGCAGCTACGCCGGAGAACGCAACGATTGCAGAGATCACGACAAGGATCACGCTTTCGCCGACGATCAAACCCGACGCGAGCAGCACGCCCAACTGTTTCGTCGCCTCCGGTCGCGGGCTGCGGTTGGCTTGCTTGTCGAAAAACCATCCAACCACCGCGCCGACCACGACCATTAGTGTACTCGCAGTGGGCAGATAAATTCCCAGGCCCACGGCTAACGGGGGCACGCGCATGTGCCGTGTTGTGCGCGCGAGGATTTCATCCAGCAGAATAATGAAAAGGCCAATGAATCCACCGGTCCGAATCAGACTCCAATCGATATCGGCGGTGATGACGCCTTGCGCGAGTGACGAGATTAGTCCGGCCTGAGGCGCTGGCAGTGGATTGGGACGCAGCTCGGAGCCAGGCGCGCCCATGAAGCCATAGGCATGATTCATCAGATCAAGCACCGGCGGAATCACAAGCGCGCCCGCGATCACACCGATCACGAGCGCCACCTGCTGTTTCCATGGTGTCGCATCGACCAATTGGCCGGTCTTGAGGTCCTGCAGATTATTGTTCGCGATTGCTGCGACGTTGAAGATCACGGCCGTAGTGAAAAGCGCGAATGCCATCAACGCTTTGCCCGAACCCGGCGACACGTACGGTTTTACGCCGACCACGAGCAGCAACGCGGCGCCAATCACCACCAGAATTCCAATGCCCGAAAGCGGGCTATTGGAAGAACCGATTAAGCCCGCCATGTAACCACAGACGGCGGAGACGAAGAAACTCATCAATACGACGTAAGCAACTCCACCGATGACGAGCGTCGTCACATGCGCGCCGAGGCCGCTCTCATTGCCGAAATAAGCGAGGAGCCAGCCAATCGGCAGCATGCACACCAATGTGACGAGACCGACGATACCGATTGGGATGTCGCGCTCCGTAATTGGCAGCGTATCGGCTTTGCCGGCCTTGCGCGCACGCGAAGCAGCCATCGCGCTGGCGAGACCACTCGCAACCGGCTTTACCAGTTTTAGCAATGTCCAGATCGCCGACACGCCGATCGCACCGGCGCCGACGAAACGCACTTTGCGACTCCAGGTACTTTGTGCCAGCGCGCCGGCGGCCGTCGTCACATCCTGCGCGAGAGCGGAGTAATGCGGCACGCCCCAGCCCCAGCCGATCACTGCGCCTATGAGCATCGCAATACCAACTGAGAGACCAACCAAGTGGCCGATCGCGAGCAGCAAGAAGGACAATGAGAAATCAAAGCCGCTCACGGCACCCTTGCGGCCGATTCGGAAGGTCTGCGCGACGTCTGCGGCGAACATTTGCGTGGCAATGATGACTGCAAACACAGCTGCAACGATCGATCCCCATAACACGGCCAACAGACCTGCGCGTCCATGTTCGATGTCCGAAGCGTTCTTGGCATCGCCTCCACTGCCGACCTTAAGTACTTCGGCGCAGGCAACGCCCTCGGGGTACGGCAGGTCCGAGCCAGTCACTAACGCACGACGCAGCGGAATTGAGTACATCACGCCCAGAATGCCGCCCAGTGCGCAGATCGCGAAAGAGATCCAGAATGGAAAACCGGTCCACCAGCCGATCATAATCAGACCCGGCAGCACGAAGATAATTGACGACAGCGTGCCCGCTGCGGAGGCAACCGTCTGCACGATATTGTTTTCCTGAACGGTCGCATCGCGGAAACTCCGCAGGATCGCCATCGAAATCACCGCCGCTGGGATCGATGTGGAAAAAGTGAGACCGGCCTTGAGACCGCAGTACACATTAGCCGCGGTCAATACCAACGTGAGGATGACACCTATAATTATCCCGCGAATGGTTAGTTCGACGCGCACAGAAAGCGGAGAATAGTCCGGAGTCCCCGAACGGGTCAAGATGCATACCCGTCTCACGCGCGATAAACGCGCTCCGCGGATTAGAACATCTCAACAGGCGAGCGGTGCACGGTCTGAGAAATCATCTGCCTCGCGCGCTCTTCGCCCAGAACGGCGACACGCAGGTTCCAAATCTCATCGTCGATCTTGCGGAAGGCTTCTTCCGAAAACTCGTCAGGTGGTGTGAGTCGTTTCTTGAATCGCGCGACGCTTTCCAAGGCGCGATCGATTTGATCTTGTGGCAGTGCAGCGAGGATTCCTTGTACGTTCTCAATCTCGGGAATGCGATGGCAAATCATCGCCACGTCGTTCCCTGCTGCGATGGCCAGGCGAATTGTGTCCTCAAGCCGATACCCGGTAAGAATTGCGCCCATGTCGAGATCGTCCGTCATGACGAGACCATCGAAACCGAGTTCGTTGCGCAATAAATCGGTAGCGATCCGACGTGATAAAGTTGCAGGCGTTTTTTCCGTTTCGAAACAGGGATACCAGCCGTGACAGATCATCATGCTGTCCACGTCGTGGGCGAATTCGCGAAACACGGCGAGCTCATTCTGATCCAGTTGTTCACGGGTGCGATCGATCCGCGGCAATTCGTAGTGAGCGTCTGAACCCGCGGCGGAGTAACCTGGAAAATGTTTGCCGCAGCTTGCGATCCCCTGCCCTCTCAACGCGCCGTTGAACGCACCAGCGTTGCGAAGAACCTGATCGACCGTTTTCCCGTAACAGCGGCCTCGCAGTGAATTGTCCGCATCGTCATCGAACGAGATGTCCAGGACCGGGCACAAGTCCAGATTGAAACCGAAAAGGCGGAGCAATCGCCCCGTGATGTCGCCGTGACGCTGGATCAGTTCAATATCGTTCTTGTCGCGTAGTTGCTGAGCATTCGGCGGCTCGCTGCCGATCAATCGGAGACGCGAAACGCGGCCGCCTTCCTGATCTACCGTAATGATTGGCTCGACCTCGCTTAAGTCGCGCAAATCATCGATCAGCTTTCTCAACTGCGGCGCGCTTTCGATGTTGCGGCCGAACAGAATGAAGGCGCCCGGTTTCACCTTCCGGAACAGTCTGGCTGTTTTCTCATCCAGCTCTTTGCCGGGAACACCGGTCATGATCAACTGACCGAGTAAATCTGCTTTCATGCGCGGCAAAGAGTAACGCCCAACGCTCAACATTCAACGTCCAACGCCCAATTATAAAAGACGCTTTCAGTTGAACGTTGAGCGTTGAGCGTTAAGCATTGAGCGTTGAAAAAAATCGCAATCTACGGCGGCACATTCGATCCGATTCATCACGGCCATCTTATCGTTGCACGCGAGGCGCTTGAGAGGCTCGGCACTGACGAAGTGATCTTTATTCCCGCTCGAGCATCACCGCTTAGAAAGACCGCACCGATCGCGAGCGACGAAATACGGTTGTTGATGATACAAGCCGCTATTGAAAAGGAACCCGGATTTGCTGTGGACGATTGCGAACTGCGGCGCCCGCCACCTTCTTATACCATCGATACCGTCGAGCAAATTCGGCGACTCAAAGGTGACACAACGATTTACTGCCTGATCGGCGAAGATAACGTCGGCAAGCTTAAAAAATGGCGTCGCTTCTCCGACTTGGAAAAGATGGTTCGGTTTGTTGTCCTCGATCGCACGACCCAACAACCGAGCCATGTCTATCCGGTTATTCGCCGGAAAATCGACATTTCTGCGACGGAAATCAGAAAGAGAGTTGCCACCGGCCGGTCGATTCGATATTTCGTACCGTCGGCAGTGGAAGAGATCATTTACCGCGAAAAACTTTACCTGGAGTAACGGAAATAACCCCGGAAAATTTAGCCAGAACCTGCGCCGGGCTCGCCTCAAACAAAAAGGCGGAAGACATCGTGGTCCTTGACCTGCGCGCGATCTCGACGTTCACGGATTTTTTCGTGATTTGCTCGGCTACGTCCGAGCCGCAGCTAAAAGCAATCGCAAGCGAAATTGAAACGCGTTTGAGAGAGGATCATTCCATCCGGCCTGTGGCGATTGACGGGTTTCCCGCAAGCCAGTGGATCGTGCTCGATTATCTGCAAGTCGTTGTCCACGTTTTTCATCGGGACAAACGATCTTTTTATAGCTTGGAAGACCTGTGGGGCGACGCGCTCCGACTCGAGTGGGAAGCGGCCGCAGTGCGGTGAATGCGGTCCAGCGATTTTACAAATGTTGTAGCCACCTGCCTGTGGCCGGTTGGGCTTGGCGCGCCTTTTCGCCAAGGAGGACGGCCCACAGGGCCATGGTTACAGCGGCGATAGTTTTTTACTCGCCTCTATTTCTTTGGCGACGGCGGTGCTCCTGGGCTGGGGGCTTTCGCCTGACCCGCAGGCGCAGGTGGGGGAGCGGGCTTGGCATCCAGCAGTTCCACTTCAAAAATCAGAGTCGAATTGGCGGCTAAGTCCGGACTGACAGATCTTTCGCCGTAGGCAAGCGCCGACGGGATAAACAATTGATATTTTGATCCGACTTTCATGAGCTGAAGTGCTTCCGTCCATCCCTTGATAACACCATTCACTGGAAATGTCGCCGGTTGCCCGCGCTTGTATGAACTATCGAACTCAGTCCCATTGATCAGAGTTCCGCGATAATTGACCGTAACCGTGTCGGTGGCCTTCGGTTGCGCCCCGCTCCCATCTTTGACGACTTTGTACTGCAACCCGCTGGCGGTTGTTTTCACGCCTTCTTTCTTCTTGTTTTCCTCCAGAAATTTCACGCCTTCTGTCTTATTTTTGTCCCCTGCTTCCTTTTGTTTTTGTTCCATATCTTTTTCAAACGTCGCCATGACTTCCTTGATTTGATCAGGGTTCAGTTGCGGTTTACCGCCGAGGGCGTCTTTTATGCCGGAAGCGAGCACTTCGGGATTAATATCCACCTTTTGCCGGCTGAGGTTGAATCCGATCTGGAGACCGATGCTATAGCTGACCTTGTCTTTTTGATCTTTAAGTTGTGTCGATTTCTCTTGCCCAAACAAAGGCAATGCAAGTAAGGATGCGCTGAAAATGACGATAAGTTGTTTCATAAAAGGTGTTCTTCGTGCGGATTCAATTAGTTTTTTCGCCGCGGAAACTGGGACGCTAATTGATAAACGCTGCCCGTCAAGAACGGAGCGGCCCCCGCGATTCGAAAGCTGCTACTTTTTGACCGCGTTGGTTTTTGCCACACTCATTGCCTTTCTGCCAACGTCGCTCCACGCGATTACTCTCTCCCGTGCTGACGTCCTGAGAATCGGAAAAAAAATCTGGCAAAACGAATGCAACGGAACGATTGCCGGCCTCACTTCGTGGAACCAAGGCGAAGATTTCGCGTCACTTGGCATCGGCCACTTCATTTGGTACCCAGAGGGCCGCCGCGGACCGTTTGAGGAAAGTTTCCCCAAACTTGTAAACTTTATCTCGAAGCGCGGTGCGAAATTGCCAACGTTGCTCCTTGGACCCGCTGATAAGCCCTGTCCCTGGAACTCGCGCACGGAGTTTCTTCGAGCTCAACATTCGACGGAGATGAATAACTTGCGCCGGTTCCTCGCCGATACGGTCGATCTCCAGGCGGAATTTCTTATCGCCCGGTTAGAAAGTGCGCTGCCGAAAATGCTTGCCGAAGCAGCGCCTTCTGATCGAGCGAACGTACAGGAACAATTCGAGCGTCTCACCAAAACTCCGCAGGGATGTTATGCCCTGGTCGATTACGTAAATTTCAAGGGAGAAGGCGTGCTGCATACTGAGCGTTACGACGGTCAGGGCTGGGGCTTGCTTCAAGTCTTGGAAGCCATGCACGGCACTTCCGAGACCGGCGCAGTTGATGAATTCGCGCGGGCGGCAAAGGCAACGTTGACTCGACGGGTGCAAAACTCTCCGACCGGACGGCACGAATCTCGATGGTTATCGGGTTGGATTCGGCGCGTAAACAGCTACAATGGCGGCTAATCTATGCGACTTTCGACGTTGATTCGACTGGCTTTGCTGGCCTCGGTTGTGTCTTCTGCCAGCGGTCAATTCCACTTGGGACCGAAGCCGCGACAACCGAGTCCTACCCCGCCGCCCATGCGCAAAGCGGCGACCTTTCTTCAGAGACAGGAACCGTTGAAGGTGAATCAATCGTTGCTCAAACAAGCAACACCAGACAATACGCGTATCGTGGTCTCGATTCCGAAACAACGCGCTTACCTGATGATCGGAGACCAAATCGTAGCCGATGGTCCGGTCTCATCTGGCAGGCGCGGACATGAAACACCGAGGGGACACTTCAATGTGATGGAAAAGGACCCCAATCATCACTCCAGTCTTTATGGCGATTTCGTGGACAGTTCTGGCCGCACAGTACGTGGCGGAGTCAGTGCGCGCAGCGATTCCGCGCCGAGCGGAACACACTTTTCCGGCGCGGCCATGAAATGGTTCCTTCGCCTTACCGGCGAAGGTGTCGGGATGCACATCGGAATTTTGCCTGGCTACCCTGCTTCGCATGGCTGCATCCGCGAATCCGTCGATGGGGCAAAACTGTTTTACGACCACGCCAAGGTCGGTACGTCAATAGATGTTGGTGATTACTAGCCAATCGTCATTAAGGTATGAAAATCCTCCACTTCGGTCGGAATGACAAAGAACACAGCACAGGCTAGGCGTGTCCTATTATTGTCCGCCGTAGCAATTCCAAAGCAGCCTGCGTAGCGATCTGCTTAAAAGTCTCGCGGTCAGTTGGAAAAAAGAATTTCTTCGCGATCGTTTCGCTCGATGTGGCGAGAGCAACATGAACGGTTCCGACCGGCTTGTCCGCCGAGCCACCGCTCGGTCCGGCAACGCCTGTCGTAGCGAGCGCATAATCGGATTTCGCACACACACGCGCATTTTCGGCCAGCGCACACGCGACCTGCTCGCTTACGGCGCCGTGCTTCTCGATCAGCTGTGGATCGACATTCAGCATGTCAATCTTGGCTTGGTTCGCGTAGCAAACGTAGCCCGCAAGAAAAACTGCCGATGCACCAGGCACGTTTGTGATGCGATCGGCAAGCAATCCGCCCGTGCAGGATTCTGCAACCGCCAGCGTTTGATTGCGCTGTGCGAGTAATTTTACAATCACTTCTTCGAGCGTTTCGTCGGCGACAGAAAAGATCGAGGGTCCCAGCGTCGACCTGATGATCGCGTCTGCCTGTCCGATGGCCTTTGCTTCCCCGACAATGCGCACATCGACTTCGCCTGGGCGCGCACAGTACCCCAGCTCAACACCGGGAATGGCAAGCACGCGATCCCCAACCGCCTCCTCGACCAGCGATTCGCCCTTGTTGGCAATTTTGTAGAGACGCCGCTCGATCAAAGCCGAATCCGGGACGATTGAGCGCAGGATCGGCATCACAAATGCCCAAAACATTGGCTGAAGCTCGCGCGGAGGCCCAGGCAGCAAAAAAAGATGTGGAGATTGAATTTGTGGATTGATGTTCGCGCGCAAATAGAGGCCTGGCGCGCTGCCATTCTGGTTGGGCAGCACCTCCGCGCCTGCATGAACGTCAGCCTGCCGGGCGATGCCAGGGGTCCATTTGATTCCGCGTACTCGGAGTCGTTGCCGCAGCGAAGCCAGCAACTCCGAAGATTGTCGGAGCTCCAACCCGAGTAGAACGGCAACCATCTCGCGTGTTATGTCGTCGCTGGTTGGACCGAGGCCCCCGGTCACAAAAAGAATCTCGCAACGTGGAAGCAATTCTGCCAGCGTTTGTCGAATCGCATCAGAATCGGGAACAGTGCGTCGCTCTTCAATCCGCAAACCCAAGGGAAACACTTCGCGGGCGATGAATACAAGATGGGCGTCCTGCACATCTCCCAGTAAGAGCTCTGTGCCAGTGTTGAGGAGGATCGTCCGCATGAGCGTCAAACGTTCAACGCTTAGCACTCAACGTCCAATTGGCTCTGATTGAACGTTCAAAGTTGAACGTTGGGCGTTGGACGTTTTCGGCGCAATCAGGCCGCGGTCTTGTCCTGTTTCTTGCGAATGAGCGGAAGTTTTTTGCCTTCCACTACCGCCCGATTAATTGTGACTTCGGCGATATCTTCGCGACTCGGCACATCGTACATGATATCGAGCATGATGCGCTCGAGCAGTGAACGCAGAGCGCGCGCGCCCGTTCCCTTTGTGACTGCCTGCGCCGCCAGCGCGCGCAAGGCATCTTTGGTGAAGCTCAGGCGTACGTTTTCCATTGAGAAAAGCTTCGTGTACTGCTTCACCATCGCGTTCTTTGTCTCAGTCAAAATAGCGACCATTTCTTCCTCGGTCAGCGCATCCAGCGAGCTGACAACCGGCAATCGCCCGATGAATTCGGGGATCATTCCGAAAGCCAACAGATCTTCCGGTTCCACATGGCGGACTGCTTGCTTTCGCAGCGACTCCTCAACTTCGAGTGTGGGGCCGCCGAACCCCATCACTTTTTGGCCGATGCGTTTTTGAATAATTTTATCGAGACCGATAAATGCGCCGCCGCAAATGAAAAGAATTTTCTCCGTATTGACCTGGATGTACTCCTGATGCGGGTGCTTGCGGCCGCCCTGTGGCGGAACATTGCACGTGCTGCCTTCCAAAATTTTCAGAAGAGCCTGCTGTACGCCTTCGCCCGAGACATCGCGAGTGATGCTCACGTTGTCGGTTTTGCGGCCGATCTTGTCGATTTCGTCGATGTAAACGATGCCGATCTCCGCTCGTTTCACGTCATAATCCGCGTTCTGCAGGAGTCGCAGAATAATGTTTTCGACGTCTTCGCCAACGTAGCCCGCTTCGGTCAGCGTCGTTGCATCAGCGATGCAAAATGGTACATCGAGAATCCGCGCGAGTGTCTTGGCCAGTAACGTTTTTCCAGAGCCGGTAGGGCCGATCAGCAAAATGTTGCTCTTCTCAATCTCAACGTCAGCGAACGGATCCGGCTGAAACGCGGCGGACGCATCGGACGGCGGAGAAGCTTGCAATACCCGCTTGTAGTGGTTGTGGACGGCCACCGACAGCGTTTTCTTCGCGCTCTCCTGGCCGATGACGTACTGATCAAGGGCCCGCCGGATTTCCGCTGGCTTGGGCACACGGATATTGGAGGACTGGCGGCGAGCATCTTCGTTGAGTTCTTTATCGAGGATGCTTTTGCAAACGTTGATGCAACTATCGCAGATGTAGACGCCTGGTCCGGCGATCAATTTGCGAACCTCTGCATGGCTCTTGCCACAAAACGAGCACATGGTCAGGTTGGAAGCGCGGGCCATATTCTTCTACGACGTTCTACTATCCTCCGACTTTGCGCGGCAGAGCGGTTTCAGCCACTTCAACCGACCGGTCGTCGGAGGGAGGAGTCGCCCCCTCGAGTAGCTTCACCTCCTTGCGAGACTTGATCACTTCGTCCACCAAACCGTACGCTTTCGCTTCCTGAGCGGACATATAATAGTCGCGATCCGAATCACTCCTCACTTGTTCTTCAGATTTACCGGTGTGCCGCGCGATGATTTTGATGAGGCGTTTTTTCAGTTTGAACATGTAATCGACCTGGCGTTCTACGTCGCTCGCTGCGCCCTGCGCGCCTCCGGAGACCTGATGGATCATGATATCGGAATTCGGAAGCGCGAAACGCTTACCTTTCGTTCCCGCACAGAGCAGAACCGCGCACATACTCGCGGCCATCCCGAGGCAATAAGTGGTCACATCGCACGTGAGAAACTGCATCGTATCGTAAACGGCAAGGCCGGCAGTGACTGAGCCGCCAGGCGAATTGATATAAATGTTGATGTCCTTTTTGGAATCCTCCATTTGCAAAAAAAGCAACTGGGCAATGACAAGATTAGCGATGTGATCGTCCATCGGCGTCCCGATAAAAACGATTCGGTCCTTGAGCAGTCGCGAATAGATATCGTAGCTGCGCTCGCCCCGGCCAGTCTGCTCCACGACCATCGGAATCAGCACCTGGGAAAGATTTTCGTTCGATACACTCATGGTTTTTCTTCTTTAACAGCGGGTTCTTGCGCTGTCTTGACGCTAACATTTGCCTTAAGAAAATCAAGAGTCTTACCCAGCAGTATCTGTTCCGCGAATGCGTCCAGACCATCGTGTTCCTGAAGTTCTTTGCGGATTTTTTCCACCGCAACATTGCACCGCGCCGCTTCCTCTCGAAGCCGCGCGTTGATGTCGTCCCCCGAAACATTGATTTTTTCCCGTTCGGCAATCCGATGCAAAATGAAATTGGTCTTCAACCTGTGAGCAGCAAGCCCAGCCGCGCTTTCGATAAGCTCTTTCTCCTTGTCCTTTAACATCTCATCAGTAACACCGCGTTCCCGATTTCGTTGCACCAAGTCTGCCAAAATGCGACGCGTCTCATTTTTTAAGAGGGCCGGTGGCAATTCGAACTGAATTCGCTCGTGCAGGTATTTCACGACCTGCCCTTCTTTCGCTCGTTCGCGCTCGTGCTCCTTTTCATGCGCGAGGTCGTGTTCAATGATCTTACGCAGATCGCCCATGGTCTTTCCAGGGATCAATTTAGCCGCAAACACATCGTCCAAAGCCGGCAACACCTTTTGCTTAATTTCACGCACAGTGACGTTGTAATTTGCCTTTTTTCCTGCCAGCTCGTTTACCGGGAAATCTGTTGCGAAATCGACGGTTACCGTGCGCGTTTCATCCCGCTTCTGACCGACCATCTGTTCGCAAAATTTCGGCAGGAAGTTATCTGACGCGAGGCGCAACCAGAATTTCTTCCCACCGTGAAGATTCTTGCTCGCCTGGGGCGCAATTTCGCTGATCGGTTTGCCATCGCTGGATCCCTCAAAGTCAATTACGGCGAAGTCGTCCATCTCCAAGCCCCGCTCAGGAATATCGACGAAGTCAGCCGATTGATCGCGCAAGCGCTCAAGGGCTGCATCGATCTCCGGCCCGGAAACCGTCGTCTCCGGCAATTGCACCGGAATGTTCTTGTATTCGGGCACCTCAAATTCTGGCGCTGTAACAACTGTGGCGCGGAACCGCATCGACTTGTCTTCGCCGAGCTGGACATCTTCGATATTGGCCAGCGAAGCCACGCGCAGCTGTTCTTTCTCGATCGCTTCATGATAACTCTTGGACACCAGCTTCTTGGTCAATTCGTCCTGAATTTCCTTGCGAAATCTCTTCTCGATAACCGCGCGCGGCGCTTTGCCTGGCCGGTAACCCGGAATTTTGGCGAAACGCGCGAAGCTGTTTGCGATGGCATCCCATTCTTTAGAAACTTCTTCGGGCGGCAGTTCAATTTGCAGCGTCGAGACGGATCCCGCCTGTTTTTCGACTTCGACCTTCATGAAATCACTGTAACGGCGCTCAGCACTTGCCGCAAAACTTGCCGCGAATCTGGTAAGGCGCGCCGCCTCACCGTTTCGTAAATCCGGTGAGCTGCGTCAGGACGCACCGCCACTTTCCATCGCGCCTCACAAAAACATCTGTGGACCGTTCGTGGGTAGTGAATTCCTGCCCCATGAATTTTCCTTTCGAGCGAGTGACCGCGCTCACCACAGCGCTGTCTCCATAGATACGGACGCGCATGTCGTCGGATTCCATCATCTCATGAGTTAGAGTGCCCGACTTGATGACCTCAAGAAAGCGCTGCCTGTCGATAATTCCTCCGTCGGCATTGATGATGATCCAGTCGTCGGAGACAAATTGTCGGATCTCTTCTGGACTATTTTTCACGATCGCATTCGCGAATTCCGCCTCCACCTTTGCAAGTTCGTCTTCCATTTCGTTTCGCTTCTTTGGTTTGTTTAGGGGGTTCTCCTCCCATTTACGTAGACTGAGTGCGTCTGTGGAAAGCCAAACCAGTACGCGAGCTCCCGGTAATCGTCGCAATCGAAAATCGAAAAATTCGCGACCTTACCGGATTCGAGCGAGCCGATCCGATCGCCCCGGCTTAACGAATAGGCCGGATTAATTGTCGAAGCCGAGATCGCTTCCGCTGGCGACATTTTCATTTGTGTGCAGGCAAGCGACAAAATCATCGGCATGCTCGCCGTCGGCGACGAGCCCGGATTAAAATCAGTCGCGATCACGACTGCGAGACCGGCCTCGATCATTTCTCGCGCCCGCGGATAATGCGTCGATCCAAGCGCATACACGGAGCCTGGCAACAAAACCGGTTGAACGTTTCCAGATTTCAATGCCGCGATCCCCAGTTCATCGGTCTTTTCCAGATGATCTGCCGTTGTTGCTTGCAATTCGGCCGCCATTTTTGCCGCGCCTGAATTACTAAGTTGATCCGCGTGAACCCGCAGTTTCAATCCAAGCTTTTTCGCCACGTTGAGAATCCGTTTCGATTGTTCGATATCGAAATAGCCGCGCTCGCAAAATACGTCGCAAAATTCAGCAAGATTGTCCGACGTTACTCGTGGCAGCATGTCGTTGATCACGAGATTGACGTATTCATCGGCGTGCAGGTTGCGGGGTACTGCGTGTGCGCCGAGGAAGGTTGGCACAATTTCCAGCGGCGTTTCCTGATTGAGCCGCCTCATCACCCGCAAGATTTTCACTTCGTCTTCGAGCGTCAGACCGTAGCCCGATTTTGATTCTACCGTTGTTGTTCCACAGCGTAGGAACCAGTCTGCATGCTTTTTTGCTTGGACGAAAAGATCGGCTTCACTCGCTGCTCGTGTTTTTTCAACAGTTGACCAAATTCCGCCCCCAGCCTTCGCGATTTGCTCATAAGTGTCGCCGCGCGCACGGCGCTCGAAATCGTCCAGCCGATTCCCGGCAAAAACCAAATGCGTGTGCGCATCGACAAATCCTGGGAGAACAACTTTCCCGCGAGCATCGATAACTTCCGTGTCGCCTGCCTTATTCTCGATTTCGGCGCTAGGCCCGACGAATTCGATTCTGCCGTCGCGGATCAGCATTCCGCCATCGGGAATGATCGCCAGTTCAGATAGTTCGCGTCCGATACGTGGCCGCGCGGGACCGGCTAGTGTGACCAATTGCGAAGCGTGAAGAACTGCCAGTGACTTCACGATTTGCTTAACTGCTTTTCGACAATTTTGATAATCTTCTCGAACTGCGCGTCGGAATCGGCGCTAATGTTTCGCTGTCTCTGGGCAAGCGCACCCTTGAATTTTTCGTCCTTCAATTGTGCGAGATTGATTCTCACGTTTAACGCCGCGCCCTCGATACACGCGCGAGTCGCCAGCGCGCCGACGCCGACATCGGAGACAGAGGCCGGATTTCCCTTATCGGCCATTTCAGCGAGCAATTCATAAGATTTCAACGCGGTCTCCATGACCTTCAACGGAACTTCGGCCGCGTATTTGGTCGCCTGCTCAATCGCAGCCGAGCGCGCAGCTTTCTCTTCAGCCGACTCTTTGGGCAGTGCGAAAGCGTCCATCACTTTGTCGAACGCACCGGTATCCTCGTCCACCAACGAGAGTAATTCGTCCTTGAGTTGCTGCGCTTTCACGGCCCAAACGCTGAAATATTCGAGCTTGTCATCCCAACCGCGCTTCCCCGCAGACAGGTTGGCGACCATTCCGCCTAACGAAGCGCCTAAAGCCCCCATTAATGCTGCGACAGAGCCACCACCCGGCGCGGGAGAGTCGCTCAGCGTTTCATTGCAAAATTCGCGCAAATTCATTTTCGCCAGGGAATTCTTTGGTTCGGCAGATTCGATTTTGAATTCAATCACCTTTTCTTTTGGATCGAAAGGCTTCAGTTCGCTCAAGCCCATTGAGCGAATGGCGATGTCGATCAATTCTTCATCGGACACGCCTTCCGACCACTTTTGTTTGCGCAAGAAATATCGCCCTGCATCGACGAGACATTTCTTCGGGACCATGCCGACGATCTCCGAACCGGTGACGCGGAGGCCACGTTTGGCCGCGGATTCGCAACACGCATCGAACGCCACGTGTACTGGCGTTTCTTCGATATTGGTCAGGTTCATCGACACCTGAGCGATGCCGTATTCTTTCACGAACCAACCGATCGCCTTGACGTGTTTCAGCATTCCGGGAATCCGAATCGGCTCCCCATTCGTATCCAGCACCGATTTTCCCCCTGGCGTTCCGTCTTCGGTCTGCACCCTGCCCTGCTCTCGCACATCAAACGCAACCGAGTTCGCGCGCCTCACTGACTTCGTGTTCAGATCTACATTGTAAGCCACAAGAAAATCGCGAACACCGATTGCAGTCGCCCCTGACTTCTCATTGAAAACTGCTGGCCCGAAATCAGGTTTCCAGTCGGGTTGCTTTATCTTTTCGAAGAACGCTTCGTATTCGCCTGCGCGAATCACGGACAAATTTGAGCGCAACTTATTTTTCGCCGCTTTTTCGTAGAGGTAGACTGGTATTTCTAATTCGTCGCCGACGCGTTTCGCTAAACGAATTGTACAGGCGATTGCTTCTTCCCAGTTCACGTTGCTTACCGGGATGAATGGACAAACATCGGTCGCGCCCATTCGCGGATGCGCTCCCTTGTGTTTGCGCATGTCGATTAACTCGGCCGCTTTCTTAATCGCGCGAAATGCCGCTTCGACCGCTGCATCAGGGCTGCCGACAAACGTTACCACTGTCCGATTGGTGCTCGCGCCGGGATCAACATCCAATAGCGAAGCGCCGTCCACCGATTCTATCGCATCGGTGATCTGCCGAATGACGTTTTGATCACGACCTTCCGAAAAATTCGGGACGCATTCGATTAATTTTCGCATGACTCCAAAATCGACTGACAACGTTTCCTGTAGCGGCGGTCCACGACCGTCGCAAATTTTTGGAGCTGCGGTTCGCGCAGAAACAACAAGATGATGCTTGGCCGGGCGAAACGCTATTGATTCGGCGATATGAAAACGTCCTGGCGCGGAAACTTCTCGAACAAGGATGCCGGCTTGCCAAAATTCGTGACCAGAATATCAACCGGATTGCCGGCGATCCACGCGGAAAGATCAATCGCCTGGTAATTCCCCGTGTTAAAACCGATCAATATCCGACTCAGCTTGCTACCGACGTTTTCAATCGAGTGCCCGTATCCTTGCGGGATGTAACCGACATCGCCGGCCTGAAGTTGCTCCGTTCGGAATCGACCGTGCGACCCAAACATCGTTACGGCTAGGTCGCCATCGATGACGTATTGCCATTCATCGGCGTTTGGATGCCAATGAAGTTCGCGCAAGGCGCCCGGTTCGAGGTCGAGGATTACGCCAGTGACTGTTGTCGAAATTGGAAATCGGGTGGAATCGATCCGCCATTCGCGACCGCCTTTGAAAATCCCGTGCGGCGCACCCGCAAGCATTCGAAATTTGTGCGTTTCTGGTGGCGAGACTCGCGGTCCCTGCAGGTTTTCTGCCATCGGTTCCGGGGGAACGGCGCCGCGCGCAAAATAAACTTCCTCCTTTGGAAAACCATCAAACGCCGATTCCGGCAGGCCGAAATTTTTCGCCAGCAGGGGCTTAGGCGCATGCCCGATCCAATCGGTGATACTAAACGTGCCGAACTCAGAGAAATAACCGTTATCAAAGATTAAAATGAAATGAGTCGGCTCGTTGCCGAGACATTCAAGCACATGGGCGTGGCCGCGTGGAAAGTACCAGATGTCGCCCGGTTCAAAGTCGTTCGTCTCCGTTTGACCAGCCGGGTTAATCACAGTTGTGCGGACTCTGCCTTCGAGGACAAACGCCCATTCGGCGGCCGTCGCGTGCCAATGAAGCTCGCGCATCACGCCGGGCTCGAGTTGCATTGATACACCGGCGATTCCCTTCGAGATGGGAAGTTGTTCGACGGTCGCTTCCTTGCCAAAACTGTTTCCCATTACTTTTCCAGTGGATTTCTCCAATTCGAATTTAAAAGTCGGCAATTCTTTTCCGGAAAGTAAAGGATCCGGCACATTATTTTGAAAACTCAGATCGCTCATAAACAACTTCCTAAGACGTTGTCCGAGGAACAATCAAGCGAATCCGGTTTAATGCTGGCCAAAAGCAGAGTCTTATAATTCAAAGCCTCGACATGATTCAGGTAAATCAGTACGCAGGCGAAGGACGCTCACTACACTTCCGGTTCAGTATGAAGAAATGTCTTAGCAAGATACTGCTACCACTATTCGTCTGCTATCTGATTGGGGATGCATTGGGCGGCGCTTCAGAACCCGTGCGTCTCTTCGTAAAGGAGGTTCCGCTCAAGGTCCTGGGTAAGGAGGTAAACGTCATCGCCATCGAACAGGCCGATGGCACCCAAGGATACTCTCCAGAGAAAAGCGACGGATTTCACGTGGAAGTCGTGAACCAGCTTAAGGTACCAACGAGCATTCATTGGCACGGCCTCATTTTGCCAAACCTTATGGACGGCGTTCCGTTCGTGACCCAGGATCCCATCCCCCCCGGCAAATCGTTCCGTTATGACTTTCCGCTTAAGCAAAGCGGCACTTACTGGATGCATTCGCATTACGGCCTTCAGGAACAGCTCTATAACTCGGCGCCGCTGGTTATTTGGACGCCGGAAGAGCGGGCCAAAGCGGAGCGGCAGATCGTCGTGATGCTCTCGGACTTCTCGTTCACGCCCCCGGAACAAATCTTAAAGGGGCTTAAAAGTGGGATGCAGACGCCCAACATGAAGAAAGACCAGCCGGCCAAAAAAAGCGAGGCTGGTAATTCAGGGAAAATGTCCGGAAGCATGGGTAAGTCTTCGCCTGCTGAGGTTGTCGGTCAGAAGTGGGATGATCAAAACCAAAAGCTTGTGCGAACAGTCCTCCGAGCGCCAGAGGCGGAAATTGACGTAAAGTACGATGCCCTTCTTGCAAACCGGCGCACGCTCGATGATCCGGAAATCATTTCCGTCGATGCTGGGAAATCCGTCTTGCTCCGGCTCATTGCCGCGTCCTCCAGCCAGAATTTTTACGTCGACAGCGGAGCCTTGGAAGCCGAGATCCTGGCGGTTGATGGGAAAGCGGTACGGCCGATCAAGGGCAGCTTTTTTCAGCTCGGCGTGGCGCAGCGCCTTGATCTAAGAGTAACGATTCCAAAAGAGGGCGGCGCATATCCAATCCTCGCTCAGGGTGAAGGGACAAAACTGCTTTGCGGAGTTGTCCTGATTACAAAGGAATCATCTGTTCCGCAGCTCTCCCGTACTGCCTCAATGTCGACAGCAGCACTCGACAACACTCAGGAAAAGAAGCTTCGAGCTCTCAATCCGCTCTCCGACCGGGCTATCAACCGCACCCTGTCTGCAGCGCTCGGCGGAAATATGATGACTTACGTTTGGACGATTAACGGCGCGGCCTATCCTAATCGCAAGTCTCTTGATATCCGGAAGGGTGCGCGCGTCGGAATTACCTTTACCATCTCGACCAACATGGGCCACCCGATGCATTTGCACGGGCATGACTTCCAGGTTGTGGAAATCGACGGCGAAAAGATATCGGGCGCCCTGCGCGACACTCTCATGGTTCCGCCAGGTTCGAAAATGACCGTCGCCTTTGATGCTGACAATATCGGAGTCTGGCCATTGCATTGTCACTTACTCTACCATTTGGACACCGGTATGTTTACGGTAGTCAAATACGACGGTGCCGATGTGAAGTTCTGGCAACCCGAAGCGCAGGCCAAGGAGTTTGGCAGTTCAAACTAGACTACCAAGTATTTGGATTGTCAAGATCCGAAGTCCGCGGTGGAAACTGTCCTTTAAACTAACCGCATCGGGGCAGCATTGGTTGCGCCAGCTTCAAAGAAACACACCTAGTGCACCTGTCAGGTTGCTATCGCGCTTTCGGATGAAAAAGCTGTTTCTAGCTCTTGTCGTCCTCGGGTCAGCAATTGACACTTCGCTGACAGCGCCCCTTGACTACGAAATTCTCTTGGAGGGTACATATCAAATCGAGCTGACCCCACGGCTCAGTTTCCAACCGGATCTTCAATATGTGATCCACCCGTCCGGCACCGATATCACAAACGCTCTCGTGCTGGGAGCTCGCACGACAATGTCCTTCTAAACATGTATCCTCCCTAACGGACCTGGTTTCTTTCGAGTCTCGAGCGCGCATTCGAGCTGTTCGCGCTCTAATTCTGAGACAGATTTAATACAGTCCCAAGGTCTCGACGGTCGGCTCGTCGATCGCTCCAGTGATGATCAAGCCATAATCGCGCTGGAAATTCGCCAGAGCAGCCCGCGTTTCCACGCTTAGCGACCCAGTTACCGCCCCAAAGAAGTAGCCTGCGTCTTGCAACGCGCCTTGAACGTTCGCAATTACCTGATCGGGCAGCAGATTGCCATAGGTGTAGATTGGTCCATCATAGTCGTAATAGCTGTTAGACGAATCATAACCATAAGCCGGGTACCAATAGCTCGCGTCCAAAAAGTAATATCCGCCGGTGACGACAACGATGTTGTTACAATGCTGCCGCCACCAATCGCGATTATGCCATTCGTGCCAATTACGACGGAGCGCATCGGAATAGCTGAATCGATTCCTCCCGGCTTGGTGATTCCTCTTGGCCTTGTGCTGCTTGGAATCACGATTTGTCGAATCGCGGACGATCGGTTGCATATCGCCATTTCGTGCGCTGTGTGGGGTGTCGATTGTCTCGAGGCCTTCTGAAATTTCTCGCTTCACCAATACGTCGCTGGTCGGCTTTAGATCGTCGGCTCTGACCGCGCGCTGATCGTCCGTTATCGATAGCGGCGTTTGCACAATTCCGCTTCGTGGCAACAGGTGATCGTTTGGTTGCACATCGTCGGTTCGCGAATGCTGTTGCCCCTCCATTGCCGCCAGCCTGGGATTCAATTGGCGCGCGATCGCCGGATAATTCGGCCGCAAATTCGTGGGTGGCTGATTCTGCATTTGATTCGGGAGCGTGCTGGGTGGGCGCTGACCAACGCTTGCCGGCCCACGAGGAACGTGCGGTGCGTTTGAGTTGTTGGGACGCACGTTATTGCCCCGAACACCATTTCCCGGTGCTGCACGAGGAGCGTTCTGGGGTGCGGGTCCGTTTGTTTGTGCTGTGCTAATGCAAATCCCCATCGCGAGCATCGCGACTAAACAAAGTGCCGGGAATCTTGATAGGTTCATTAGCTTCCTCTGCCCATTAAACATCATATATTCCCTTTTGTTGCAAGCTTCGACTGAAACGGCCTTAAAGCTATTCACGCATGGGACAAATTATTTGGTCCAACACAAGTCACGAACGAGTGCGCTTTAAGAGATTCGCCTGCTCCGGAATAACGGTGGCCGCAACACCTCAGCTGGCACCTTGCAATCTGTAGTCTGAAACTTACAATCTAAGGTTCGGCCCGGAAAAATCGGCGCAACGGCATACGAGCACATGGGCGATTTCAAAGTGCCGTAAAGTTTTTTGCTCGCGTCACGTCGCACTTCCCGCTAAAATGAATTTCCATGATTCCGCTTTTATTGGGCGGTCACGAGAGAAGCCAAGCGGATTAGACGCCTAGCAGCTCTTATGCGACAGCTCACTGTTATACTGACCGCGCTAACGGTTGCCACATTCCAAACGCACGCTGGAAGTCTCGACTGGCTTTTTGCTGCTGCTAGCAACGATGATATCGCACGCGGACAAGCCCAATTCTTGGTGTGGGATGGTGTGTCGCATCCCTTCTCAGCGAGTTTCGAGAAGGTAGACATTGTAGACAAAGATTGGCCTTTTTATCTCTTTCACGTTGTCCTCACCAGTCCAGGCGCGGGAGTCGAGCGCGATCGCAGCTCATACCTAGTCTGCTTCAAGCTGACTGAACGTACAACCGAATTCCGCATAGTTACCGTTATTCAAAACGCTTCAGACCCGCCGACAGAAAACGAGATTACGATAGATAAGCGTCTTAATAGATGGCCAGTTTTGCCGCCTTGGAAAGCAGGAGGAGATGATCTACCATACAACATCAAGCCTCCTGGCTTGAGCATCGTGTTAGATAAGTGTCGCGCAGGATCAGACCAGTAACACCGTTACCCTTGCTGAACGTCCGCATATTCCTCGTTAGCCGATGAAAATCAGGTTTCCCCTCCGGTTCGTCTTAATCACTTTCTCGGCGATTTTGTTTTTACCGGGATGTCAGAAGAAAACTGCTGCCAGAAATCCCAATTCTCAAAGCAAAAATGAATTACATGAAAACACCCAAGCACTCCAGGCCGCAGATCTCGTGGGCTACGACGGAACAAAACTCAGGAAGAGCGTAGGCAAGATCACAAAGGACAATGATAAGCACAATAAGGAAATAGAAAATATAACCAAAGACCAATAAGTGCAGCCCCCGATTCCAAGTTGCACAAAAGCAGTTAGCTCGCACAACGAAACTCTTTCCGTCGTCATCCTGCGCATCTGCAATCCAGGTCGTTCGCCCCTAAGACTCGACGGCTGAGACCCAGCCCAAGCTCCAACCGCGTTTCTTGAGATTGTCGCCGATAATCGTTAGTTGTTTTGAAGTCATCGGTGGGTAAGAGTGACGCGGACAGCGCCGCTACGATTGCCAGCGTGATTTACCAGTGCTTCACGTGCGGATTGTGCCTTTCTTGCTCTCCAGACGGCAATGACAGAGTGATATAACCCGCCGCAATGATGCGGGCATAACGTTCATCATCGCTGCGATTCTTTGCATTACGGCAACGGCGAAGTCGTCGGGTTGCAATCTGTGTTCTGAAACTTACAATCTACAATTCTTCACCGGGGTCTTAGCTCAGTTGGTAGAGCGCCTCAATGGCATTGAGGAGGTCACGGGTTCGAATCCCGTAGGCTCCACTTTTTTTGCACTTCGCCGCGGCGCGCCGCCAGCGCTACGACTTTGCGCGAATCAGCCACCGGCTATGGCGTCTTGCACGGTAACAAACGCGTAACTTTTCCCGTGCAGCGCGCAGCGCGAACCGCTGCGATTCTACGAGCATGAAAGCAACAAGTAATCCTACAGCAGATGATTTTGGTAAGAGCGAAAATCGTCCTTTCCAGAACGATGTGGAAAAAAGAGCTAAGCCTCGCAAAAGTTTTATCAGTCGTCGTTCGTTCCTCGGCAAATCGCTCGCCGTGGGAGCAGGAACCATCGGCGCGGGACTGTTGAGCGGCATCCGAACCGCCGAAGCAAGTGGCGGGCTCACGCCGGGAGACGCAGCCCTTCTCCGGTTCGCAGCGGCGGCAGAAATACTCGAGGCCGACTTTTGGATCCAATACAACGAACTCGGCGGCGTCCAGGATCCCGAAGTCCCGGGCGGCACTGGAAATGAACCCTACACGAAGGCAATCGAGGCGCTTGACGAAGACATGCCGATCTACATCCACGACAACACCGATGATGAAATCACGCACCACACCTTCCTAAACGCGTACCTGGTCTCCAAGGGAGCCGCTCCTGTAAATCTCGAGCCTTTTCGCATGTTGCCGGGTAGCACCGCGACAGGGTCTAGTGGAATCCTACGGCTCACCAACCTGACGCAACTTACGGTGGATACCAGTTGGTGGACGCGCTACCGCATCGATAACCATAACCCTGACCTTGATCCAAACTTCACCTTTCCGCAGGCTGTTCCGACTTTAGGAGTTAACCAGCACACGGCAATTCCCAGGACGGATGCCGACACAAGCGATTCTAATTTTCTACAGGCCATCGCGAATACTGCAGCTTTCCACTTTGCAACAATCGAACAAGGTGGCAACAGCCTCTACCCCTCGATGGCACTGAGGGCAACCCATACCGAAGTCCTGCGAATCCTGATCAGCATTGGCCCTACGGAAACAATGCATTTTCAAACTTGGTCGGACAAGGCGGGCAATGCGCCGCCATTGACTGCCGTTGATCCGGTAACTGGCGTTTCGGTGACTTTTCCTGATCTCGCAGTGGACGACGAGACCCTGAACAAGAGTCTGATCATGCCGGAGCCATGCCCGTTCCTGGATCCAAGCCTCCCTATTTGTTCGATCATTCGACCGACAAAGACCGAAGGTGTTGCCATGGGCGTTGTTCAGTTCCTAACGGACATGGGACTTTTCATCGGCCAGTCCCCGGCATTCTTTGCGTTTATGACCGAGCTGGCCCGACTCGCGGACCATGCCAGAGCCGGCGGTCGTCGTTGAGAAATGCAACAGTTGGCTCAACCGCCTTACACCAAGACTGCCTACGGTCGCGCGTGAAGCCGAACGCGCCTGGTCGAAGAGCAAGGGTTCCATCCCCTTGCCTTCGAAATCGCCATAGCCAGATCTATTTCCGCCAGCAACAGCTTATTCTCTGATTTTTGGCGGCACACTTTTTTTTCTCTTTCGTCAACTTACTTTTCGGGGAAGTATGCTTTGTTCCGCAGAAGGTGTGCAACATCGATACTGGGTGGGCTTTTATTTTGCGGTGGCGATCACTTCCAATGTACAAGACCAACTCCATCATCATGTGCGCACCGAGAATGACGATCTTCGAGACGGCGGCGAATCTGGAGCTGTGGCCGCTGATTCTCCCCCACTATCGCTATATCCGTTACCTCGAACACAGCCCCAGCCGGAACATTGTCATAATGGCTGCGACGCGCTCTGGCATTCCCATTTCCTGGACTTCCGAACAAATCATCGATCGCGATCGCGTTGAAGTTCGCTTTTACCACTTGAAAGCATTCACGAAGGGAATGCGGGTAGTCTGGACATTTCAGGAAGTGCCAGCCGGCGTGCTTGTCGAAATCAAACACGATCTCGCATTTCGCGTGAAGATTTTAGCACCCATCGCGGACAAGATTATTGGCGACTTTTTCATTCATCACATTGCAAATGAGACACTGCGCTGCATGAAATCGTACGTCGAGACAAGTACAAATAAGGTCATCGCATGAACCAACGACGCGCTGTTATCACTGGGATTGGCCCAATCACCTGCATCGGACACGGACGCGAGAATTTTTGGAACGGAATTCTCGGGGAAAAGAGTGGCATCAGCACCATCACCAGCTTTGACCCCACTGTTTTCCGCGTGCGCTCAGCTGGCGAGATTGGTGATTGGGATCCGGAGGAGTTTTTTTCGCCCCACCGTTTGAAACGACTGGACCGCTACGCACAGTTCGCGGTCGTATCGGCAAATCTCGCGCTCGATGATGCGCATCTTGAGTACTCGCACGAAAAACCGCAGGATCGAATCGGTGTTAGTTTCGGCACAGCACTTGGCGGCGTTTGCAAGGCCGAAGAACAGTATCTCAGGTATCTAAAAAAGGGCGCGCGCGGAATCCAACCTACGCTCGCCGTCCAGGTATTCGGCGGTTCGGCCCACTCGAATATCGCGATCGAATTCGGTTTTCGCGGCGTGGGCACGACAAATTCGAACAGTTGCGCGAGTGGAACTGTATCAGTCGGCGAAGCGCTGCGTTACATCAGAGACGATTTTGCGGATGTGATTGTCGCCGGCGGAGCCGAAGCGCCTCTGACGACCATTACCGTGGGCGCGTTCGACATCATTAAAACCATGAGCCGGTGGCCGGGCGATCCTGCTCTGGCTTGTCGTCCGTTCGACTTGTTGCGCGATGGATTTGTCATGGGCGAAGGCGCCGCCTCCCTCGTTATCGAGGAACTCGAACATGCGCGCGCCCGCGGCGCGCACATTTACGCGGAACTACTCGGATACAGTCTAAACAACGATGCTTTCCATATGACTTCGCCACTGCCAAACGGCGAATCGTCCATTCGGGCCATGCGTGAAGCGCTGGCGGATGCTCAATTACCTCCCGAGCAGATCAATTACATCAACGCGCACGCCAGCTCGACTCAGCTCAACGACAGCGCTGAAACGGCATCGATCAAACACGTGTTTGGCGACAATGCGCGGCGAATCCCCGTCAGCGGGACAAAAGGCTATTACGCGCATCCGCTCGGTGCGACCGGCGCGATCGAGGCAGCGCTTTGCGCCCTCGCTTTAGATCGGCAATGGGTTCCACCCACAATTAACTACGCAAATCACGATCCCTCGTGTGATCTCGATGTTGTGCCCAATCACGGGCGCGAAGCCGAACTGAAATACGTAATGAGTAACTCGTTCGGTTTCGGCGGAATTAATGCGTGTGTCGTAATGGGTAAAGCGCCTCAATAAAAACGCACGTTGTCATCCCGAGTCGCGTAGACGACGAGGGATCCCACAATCGCAGCATGGAACACACAAGCTACAAAGCATGCACGACGCAGCTTATGAGAGGTCCTTCGCTTCGCTCAGGATGATTCGCTTATCTTGTTTTGCTGGTGATTGAGCAAATCCGGCCGGTTTTCGCTGGTACGCTTGAGCGCCTGTTCTTCACGCCACTTTGCGATCTCGGCGTGATTGCCGGAAAGCAAAACTTGCGGAACTTTCCAGCCGCGAAATTCTGCTGGGCGCGTGTACTGTGGAGCTTCCAGTAATCCGTGGTTGAAACTGTCGTCGACCGCGGATTGTTCATGACCAAGCGCACCGGGCAATAAACGGACGATTGCATCGACGAGGACGACCGCTGCAATTGCTCCGTTTGTCAGCACGTAATCGCCGATGGAAATTTCCAGGTCCACCAGATGTTCAATCACGCGGTGATCGACCCCCTCGTAATGCCCGCAGACAACAATGAGGTGCGATTCCTGCGAAAGCTGCATCGCCATCTTTTGATCCAAGGGCCGGCCAGCCGGCGACATAACAATAACTTTCGATTTTCCATTCTCGATTTTCGGTTGTTGGACGTTAGGCGTTGGACGTTGGCCGTTGGCCGTTTTCTTCATTGCGCCACGTAGCTCTTCAACCGCCGCAAAAATCGGCTCCGGTTTCATCACCATTCCCTGGCCGCCGCCGAACGGTGCATCGTCCACGATGTGATGTTTGTCCGTAGTCCAGTCCCGCAGGTTATGGATCTGAAGATCGATAATCTCATTTTCCTGAGCGCGTTTCATGATGCTTTCGCCAAGAGGCGCGCGACAGATGTCGGGAAACAATGTCAGGATGTCGATCTTCATTAAAGAGTGGCGCAAGTTTTTGACTTGCGATTCAAAGTAACCGGCAAGTTAAAACTTGCCCCACAACTTACTCGACGATCTCGAGGATCGCCCGTTGGCCATGGCGCGCAGCCGAACTGGCGAGCAACGCGCGAACAGCCTGAATAGTCTGGCCGCCTCGGCCAATAATGCGACCGACGTCTCCTTGTCGAAGTTCCAGCTTAAAGACCGTGGTTCTGCCGCTTGGAATTTCCGTCAGAACCATGTCGTCAGGAAATTCGATCAGTTGGCGAATGACGAACTCGAGGAACTCTCTCATGCGCCAGAAAGATTAACCACGAATCCACCTTCGCACAATAGCTACGGCGCGACAGGTGAACACGACCGCGTTGGAATTTTCCCTTATTCGAAGTTCCAGTGACCAGCGCCTGTGCGAATATTAACTGGCGTCGTCAGTCGGAGCCGCCGGAGGTGATGACGGTTCGTGGTCCGATTGCTGCTCTTGCTCTTTTAGCTCGGCTTTGGCTGCCGGCTCACCGGTCGCTGTTGCTTTCTTATTCATCTTGATCAAACTGCGCACAGTATCGGATGGCTGTGCGCCTTTGCTGATCCAGTATTCGACTCGATCAATGTTCAGCTTGCTATTGTGACCGGGTTTCTTTGGATCGTACGCACCGATGATCTCGATAAATTTCCCATCGCGCGGGCTGCGCCTGTCGGCCACTACCACTTTGTAGTAGGGGCGATTCTTCGTTCCTTCTCTGCGTAATCTGATTGAAACTGCCATGTTAAGTTCTCATTCGCGTCAATTGTGCCATCATCTTTTTCATTTTGCCTGCGCTTTTCATCATCTTCCGCATCTGATCAAAGCGTCGTAGCAAATCGTTGACCTCCGTGACAGTGCAGCCGCTGCCGCGTGCGATGCGCTGACGACGCCGCGCATTCAAAATGTCGGGACGCGTCCGCTCTTCGTTCGTCATCGAAAGCACGATGGCTTCCGTGCGCTTGAGCTGCTTCTCATCAATCCCGCCATCGCGGGACATATTACTCATACCGGGCAACATGCCAAGAATATTCTCCAGCGGTCCCATTCGCCGCATCATCTTGAACTGCGCCAGGAAATCATTGAAATCGAACGAAGCGGTGCGCAGTTTCCGCTCCAACCGGGCGGCTTCTTCTTCATCAACCGCCTCCGCCGCTTTTTCGACCAGACTAATGACGTCACCCATGCCAAGAATTCGGCCTGCGAGTCGCTCCGGAACAAAGAGTTCAAACTGATCGAGCTTTTCCCCAGTTCCGGTGAACTTGATTGGCTGCCGCGTCACTTCCCGCATCGACAATGCCGCGCCGCCTCGAGCGTCGCCGTCGAGTTTTGTCAAAATGATTCCTGTAATCGATAGAGCGTCGTTAAAACGGGATGCAACGCTGACTGCCTGTTGGCCGGTGGCGGCATCCACAACCAGCAACGTTTCCTGTGGATCCAGGAATTTTTTTAATTCTTTCAGCTCCTGAATCAGCGCGTCATCTATCTCCTGGCGACCCGCTGTATCGAAAATTTCCACAACTTGCGTATCTCCCGATGTCGCCCTGCGGGATGCGTCAGCAGCGGCACGCTGCACATTCCTCTCGCCTGGACCAGGAGTGAATACCGGAACGTCGATTTGTTTTCCCAGCGTCACCAACTGTTCGAGCGCTGCCGGTCTCTGCAAATCGCAGGCGATTAAGGCCGGCATGCGACCCTGCTTTTTCAGAAGACGGGCCAGCTTGGCCGAGGAAGTTGTTTTGCCCGACCCGTTAAGACCAACGATCAAGATACGACCCGAATCCCCTAGATTAACCGGTGCGGCATCGCCTCCGAGCAAGATAGTTAATTCGTTGTGGAAAATTTTGACGATCTGCTGACCGGGCGTAATGCTGCGAAGAACGGCTTCTCCAAGCGCTTTCTCTCTGACGCGTGCAATGAATCCCTTGGCGACTTGAAAATCGACGTCGGCTTCGAGCAAAGCCAGGCGCACTTGGCGCAACGCGGCATCGATGTTCGATTCGTTAATCGTGCCGTGTCCACGCAGCTCTTTGAAGACGTCCTGCAGTTTGTCAGAGAGTTGAGAAAACATACTTATCTACCGGGTCGATCGTCTTCTCCGAAGACGATGGCAATTTGGCGCCGAAGGCGCAGTTTTACCGACGCGTTGAGGACAACGCGTTCCACCTTTCCATCGCGATTTATTTTTTAGGCGTCGGTACCGGCGAGGTCCCTCCCGCCGCCGCGCCTTCCTCGATTCCGAAAGTCCAATGCGCTTCGACCTTTTTTCCCTGGGATTTCGCGCTGAGAATCACGCTGCACGATTTCTCGTGCAACTTCTGGGTCACCTGATATGAGACTGTGCCCGACTTCGGATCGTAGCTCGCAGGAACAACGCCGAGACCACTCACGCGCAATTGCACGCTGCCGGGCTCGATCGCGCCGATCGCGCTGAGGTTAGCTTTGATAAGGGGCAGTGCCGTGCGTACCGTTTCGCCGTCTGCCGGGTGCGTCGAGAGATCTTTGGCGCCAACTTCAGCCACCGCTGCTCCGCCTCCGGTGGAGGTAGCGATCATTTTCACCGCATCTTCAAACACCTTCGGTTTGTTCGCTTCGATCGCATAACGACCGATTGAATCGAGCGGCGACGTAAACGTGATCGGCTGGCCGTAAACCGTAAACATCGCCTCGTAACCGGATTTTCGGGCAATATCTTTAACGTGCTCGTTGTAATTCCCAAACGGCACTGCAAAGCAATTCACTTTGATGCCCAGCCGCTGCTCAAGCAGTTGTTTGGCGCCAACCACTTCGTTTTGCATCCATTGCTCATATTGGGGTCCGGTCAATTTCGTTCGGGTCCTCTTTCCGCCGGCAATCAGCGTTATGGTGTGGCCTTCGCGCAAATCCTGATGCGTCGCGGTGTGCGCTTCGATATCGACACCATTGTCGCGCATATCGGCAAGCTGTTCCCAAGTGATCGCTTCTCCGCCACCTAACGACCCGCCGCGCACGCCTTCGGTGTAAATGAACATTGTAAATGGGTAGCCATATTTCTTCATGATTGGCCACGCGACCTCGTACTGGGATTTCCAGCCATCATCGAAAGTAACGACCGCGGATCGCGGCGGTATGTTTTTTTCGCCTCGTTTCCAGGCGAGCAGATCCTGCATGGAAATCACTGTGATGCCGCGGTCCTTTAGTTCCTTCATCTCCGCTTCAAAGGCGGCAGGCGTGATCTCGGTTCCGGGATAGCGGATCTTGTCCACCAAACGGTGGTAACAAAAAATAATTACCTGGGCGGTTTGATCGACAACCGGCTTGGTGATTTTCGGAGACGCGGCTGCGACTGGGGTGGAAACGGCAGCGGGCGTTGGTGATGAATTGCTCGCCTGCTGCGAGCTCGGGGAGGCACTTTCCTGCTTCTTGCACATGGAAAGGTTCAGCGCTAGAAACAAGGGGAGGATCGCAAATCGGATTATCATAAAAGAAGTAAAGGCATTAAGCACTGCAGCACAAAACACAAGTGCTTTTTGCGATTGCGATCAATAGACAGTCCTCACTCAATTACGTTGCATCGTTTAACCTTCGCGCGAAAAATTTTTTGGTAGAAGACGTGTTTTTTGCTATAAAACAGAATGCCGCGCCAGGTCGCTCGTCTCCTTGCAATCGTTTTTTTCGCTTCGTTAGCTGCTTGCAGTACCGTTACGACCACCGGGGTCAAAAACACGAGTAAGACTTTTAATACCGTGGTGGTGGATGCCGGCCACGGGGGGAAAGATAGCGGCGCATATCGCCGTTACGGTCCCCCGGAGAAAATGGTTGCTCTCGATGTCGCCCAGCGTCTTAACCGCAAGCTGCGCGAATCTCAGCTGAAAACGGTGATGACTCGGTCCTCGGATGTGTTTATCGAATTGAACGACCGTGTGGCAATCGAGAATGAGCAGAAAAACGCGATCTTCGTCAGCATACACTTTAATGATTCGCGCAGGCGCGGCATTCGCGGATTCGAAACGTACTATCATTCGGGCGCTTCATCCGATCTGGCGAACAGTATTCAACAAAAACTGGCGACGATCCCTCACTCCGCGAGTCGCGGGGTGCACATAGCAAATTTTCGCGTGCTACGCCTAGCGACCTGTCCAGCGGTCCTTGTGGAATGCGGGTTCTTAAGTAATCGCAACGAAGGGGGTCAGGCGCGCGATTGGGAATATCGCGAACTACTCGCAGACCGAATCGCGGAAGCAATTGTCGAACAACGCTTCGGCTCCGGTGTCTACCGTGGCTCGACGCAAGTAGCTGCCGAATCGCAGCCACAATCGGCGCCTCCCAGCGGCGGGACGGGCCTGACGCCAAACGCTGCGCATCGCTAGAATTCTTTTCCGCGCTCTTCGCGGCCGAGTGCGGCGAGCAAGATCAACATCACAAAGATCACGAGCGCAAAAAGCGCCAGCGCCTTCGCATAATCCGGATGCCCGCTCGCATGATGAAAATGATCGGCCAACCGGGCTTCAACAACAGCCGTGTTGGCGGCAAATAAGTTTCCGAGTTGATAAGCAACCCCGGGAAATGTCCCGCGAACAGCGCCGGGTGAAAGTTCATTCAAATGTACGGGAACAACTCCCCAGGCGCCTTGTACCATAAACTGCATGGCAAACCCGCCGATGACAAGAAGCGCGAAGCCCGCCGGAAAAACCCAAAGGGGAATAAGGATTATCCCGAATACAGCAGTCAAAATAATCGAGCGACGGCGACCCCATTTTTGCGACAAATGGCCAACTACTGTTCCGCCGCAGATAGCGCCGACAGCGTAAATAATCCCAGTCGCGGCCTTCTGTGTGACGCCATAATGGCGTTGTTCACCGAGAAAAGTTTGATACATGTCCTGGGTTCCATGCGACATCGCGTTGAACGCCGTCATCAGCAAAATGGCGTACAGCAAGAGACCCCAGTGCCGTTTTAGTACCATCAGCAGATCGTTCCAGAAATTGGTCGTCTCGCGCTGGCGTTGCAACCAAACCGGCGATTCGGGGACATGCGCACGGATGTACAGCACGAGAAACGCAGGCAGTGCTCCTGCTACGAAGAGGCCGCGCCATCCGAAGAAGGGAAACACGATCCAATACACAACGGCCGCAAGCAGATAGCCAAATGCATAACCTTGTTGCAAGATTCCCGAGAACAATCCGCGCGCTGCAGTCGGCAGGCTCTCCATTGCCAGCGACGCGCCAAGTCCCCATTCTCCCCCCATGCCGATTCCGTAAAGCGCGCGGAAAATCAGCAGCCAGGTGTAATTCGGAGAAAATGCTGTGAGCAATTCCATGACAGAATAGAAAATGACGTCGATCATCAGGGGGATGCGCCGTCCAAACCGGTCGCCGAGTAACCCGAAGATAAACGCGCCTAACGGGCGCATCGCCAGCGTAAGCGTGATTGCGTAGGTCAGCTCGGCGATGCTTTTCCCAAAGTCGCCTGCCATTGGCACGATCACGAACGTGAGCAGGAAAAAATCGAATGCATCCAGCGCCCAACCGAGAAAACAAGCGAAGAATGTGTTCCGTTGATTGCGATCGAGCGACTTGAAGAGCTGCATCGCTTCCATGGCGCACTGAGCTAATCGTCGCATCCAAAGAAGTCGAGAGAATTGCTGGATGGAAAATGACGAAGCTCGAATGATGACGCAAGTTCGAGGCTCCAAACGACGAACCAACATAACAGTGATTGTTTCTCATTTGGTCATTTGTCATTATTTCGTCATTCGACATTCGGGTTTCGTCATTTGTCCCTTGGAGCGGTAGAAGATTCCGATGCCAAACTCGATTACGATTATGAGTAGGAGCAGATAACACATCTACGCATCATGATACGTCAATTTGTTGCTTGATTAGCTTGGGAAACGCTCTTTAGTTCCCGGACAATCATGGCTGCAAACGGGCTTCATCCTTTGGAAGCGCTCCTGCGCGAACGAATCGTCCTTCTCGATGGCGCCATGGGCACGATGATCCAGGGCTACAAACTGTCCGAGGCGGAGTATCGAGGAGAACGGTTCCGCGATTGGAAGGGCAAAGACCTCAAGGGCAGCCTGGAACTGCTCAATCTAACACGGCCGCAAGTGGTCGAGGAAACTCATGCCGCTTATCTCAATGCGGGCGCCGACGTCGTGGAAACAAACACGTTCAGCGGAACAACCATCGGCCTGAACGATTTCCTGTTTCAGGGCGAGCCCACACGTGGTCGCAAAGATCAGGAATTCTTTCAGCGCGTGGTGGACGATGCTGATCTTCGCGAGCTCGTTCACGAAATTAACTTTAAGGCCACTCAGATCGCACGTCGCGCCGCGGATCGCGTCGCGAATGACACCGGACAGCAACGATTTGTCGGCGGTTCAATGGGACCGCTTCCTGTGGCAGGTTCTCTTTCACCTGACGTAAATGATCCGGCATTTCGCGCGGTCTCATTCGATCAACTTCGGCAAACTTACTTCGATGAAGCCAAAGCCCTGCTCGAAGGCGGTGTCGATCTACTCATTGTCGAAACGATTTTCGACACACTCAACGGAAAAGCAGCGCTGTTCGCTATCACGGATGCGTTGGAAAAAACCGGACGCAACGTGCCGTTGATGATCTCGGGCACTGTGATTGACAAATCCGGTCGAAACTTGAGCGGGCAAACGGTCGAAGCGTCGCTCATATCGATCGCGCACGCGGAGCCGCTCATCGTCGGTTTGAATTGTTCGCTCGGTCCGGATGAAATGGAACCGTTCGTGGAAGAGTTGGCGCGCGTTTCGCCCTATTACATGAGCGCGTATCCGAATGCGGGTCTGCCGGACCCGCTCTCGCCAACCGGTTTTCCGGAGACAGCGGAAACCTTCGCACCCAAGGTCGCGAAGTGGGCGGAGAACGGCTGGCTCAACGTGGTGGGCGGTTGTTGCGGCACAACGCCTGATCACATCCGTGCGTTGGCAAAACTGGCGCGGAGATTTTCCCCGCGTGTCGTCGAAAGAACAATCAACTCCACATGATTCTGCGACTTTCCGGGCTCGAACCGTTGAACATTACGCCGGAGTTCGGCTTCGTTGTTATCGGCGAGCGCACCAACATCACTGGATCGCCGAAGTTTTCAAAGCTGATTCTCGCGGACGATTTCGACGGCGCTCTGGCTGTAGCGCGTCAGCAGGTGCAGGGCGGCGCGAACCTTCTCGACGTGAACATGGACGAAGGGATGATCGACTCGGAGGCGGCCATGGTCCGCTTTCTGAATCTGATCGGCAGTGAGCCTGAGATCGTTCGGATTCCAATTGTGATCGACAGCTCGAAGTGGAGCGTCATCGAAGCAGGGCTCAAATGCTTGCAGGGAAAAGCGGTGGTGAATTCCATCAGCTTGAAAAACGGCGAAGAAGACTTTCTCCGGCAAGCCCGACTAATCAGGCGATATGGCGCTGCGGCTATCATAATGGCGTTCGATGAGCAAGGTCAGGCGGATAGTTTTCAGCGCAAAATCGAGATCTGCACGCGGGCCTATGACCTCTTGACCAAACACGCGAACTTCCCGGCCGCCGATATTATCTTCGATCCAAACATTTTGACGGTCGCTACCGGCCTCGAAGAACATCGGAATTACGCGGTCGATTTCATCAACGCGACGCAGTGGATCAAAAAGAACCTTCTGGGCGCGCGTGTCAGCGGCGGCGTGAGTAACATTTCTTTTTCGTTTCGCGGTAACAACACCGTTCGCGAGGCGATGCATGCCGCGTTTCTCTTTCACGCCATTCGCGCCGGTCTCGACATGGGAATCATCAATGCCGGACAACTGGCGGTATACGAAGAAATTGACCCGCAATTACGAGAACGCGTCGAAGACGTGCTATTGAACCGGCGAGATGATGCAACGGAGCGGCTGGTTGAGTTCGCAGAAAACGTCAAAGCGAAAGGTAAAACACCAGTCGCCGACAAAGCTTGGCGAAAAGAGCCTGTCGAAGAGCGTCTAAAACATGCGTTGGTTAAAGGGATTGTCGACTACATCGATGTCGATACGGAAGAAGCGCGTCAAAAATGCAAACGGCCCCTCGATGTGATTGAGGGGCCGCTCATGGCCGGAATGAGCGTGGTTGGCGACTTATTCGGCTCCGGCAAAATGTTCCTGCCGCAGGTCGTTAAGAGCGCGCGAGTAATGAAAAAATCTGTCGCCTATCTGATGCCATTCATGGAAGCGGAGAAATCCGCCGGCGCGAAACCGCAGGGACGCATCGTGATGGCAACGGTGAAAGGCGACGTGCATGATATCGGCAAAAACATTGTCGGGGTAGTGCTGCAATGTAACAACTACGACGTTGTCGATCTTGGCGTCATGGTGCCAGCCGCAAAAATTCTGGAAACAGCGCGAGAAAAACAAGCGGACGTGATCGGCCTGAGCGGCCTGATTACGCCATCGCTTGACGAGATGGTGCATGTCGCGCAGGAGATGGAGCGTGAAGGATTTCGCTTGCCGCTGTTGATTGGCGGGGCGACCACGAGCCGGGCGCACACCGCGGTGAAGATCGCACCGCATTATCAGGCAAGTACTGTGCACGTCCTGGATGCCTCGCGCGCGGTGGGTGTCGTCAATTCGCTGCTGAACGAAGAGCTCAAGTCCGCATTCGATAAGAAAACGCGCGAAGACTATGAACGGTTGCGCCGGGACCATTCCGCAAGAACACAGCGAAAGAATTTGCTAACGCTCGAAGGAGCGCGCGCAAATCGGACGCCGATTGATTGGAGCAACTATGTTCCACCTAAACCGGAATTTTTGGGCGTCCGCGTTTACCAAACCGCCGGATCCGCTCAAAATGACACCGTACACTTCTTTTCGCTGCGGACGCTGGCCGGGTACATCGATTGGTCGCCGTTTTTTCACGCCTGGGAATTGCGCGGGCGTTATCCCGCGATTTTTGAAGATCCGAAGATTGGCAAACACGCGCGGGAACTTTTCGATGACGCGCAGAACCTTCTTGATCGGATCGTCGCAAAAAATCTGCTCGTCGCGCGCGGTGTTCATGCTTTTTGGCGAGCAAACTCAGTCGGCGATGATGTGGATCTTTATGCTGATGATGATCGCACGAAGAAGCTCGCCACGTTTTATTTCCTCCGCCAGGAAATGCAAAAACCAGCAGGTCAATTTAATCATTGCCTGGCGGATTATATTGCGCCTGCGAACTCTCAACTCTCAACTCTCAACTCTCAACTGGCAGATCATCTTGGCGGATTTGCGGTTTCCGTTCACGGTGCAGACGAAGTCGCGGAGGAATTCAAACAGCAGCATGATGATTACAGCGCCATCATGACGAAAGCACTGGCAGATCGATTAGCTGAAGCGTTTGCCGAGTATCTGCACAAACAAACGCGGATTGCATGGGGATTCGGGCGCGACGAACAGCTGTCTCAGGCCGATCTAATTCGCGAAAAGTATCGCGGTATCCGGCCGGCTGCCGGTTATCCCGCCTGTCCCGATCACGCAGAGAAGGGAACATTGTTCGAGTTGCTGGATGCCGAGCACAATGTTGGCGTTAAGCTGACCGAATCGTTTGCGATGCATCCCGGTGCCAGCGTGAGCGGACTTTATTTTTCGCATCCCGAGGCGAAATATTTCGGGCTTGGGCAGATTGGGCACGATCAAGTCGTGGATTATGCGACCCGGCGCGGCGAATCGGTACCCGCGGTGGAAAAGCGATTGGCGCCCAATTTGGGTGACAACGTTTGATGAGATCAAACATCACGGATGCAAAACATGCCGGATCGTGGTAATAAGTTCGCTCGATTCGGGGCGTAGCTTAGCTTGGTAGAGCGCGTGGTTTGGGACCACGAGGTCGGAGGTTCAAATCCTCTCGCCCCGAT
>Ga0137412_10000007_pt1 | contig 116717 bp, 108 predicted proteins | sample CZODoug2_1_16fun_FD_122160 | JGI IMG/M metagenome (GOLD analysis project Ga0137412, IMG submission 122160) | Vadose zone soil fungal communities from Angelo Coast Range Reserve, California, USA - CZODoug2_1_16fungal (Hybrid Assembly) | ecosystem: Environmental > Terrestrial > Soil > Vadose...
ACCGATTCGCCACTCGCCTGGTTGAGGTCGATGAGATGCGTGGTCGCCTGCTCGAGCAGCGCGTGCCCCGAGAGGTAGGCATGCGCCAGCGACAGGGCACGCGGCGTCAGCACCCAGCGCCGTGCGCGCGCATCGCGCCCGAGGAACCCCAAGCGCACCAGCGTATGCGTGCCACGCTGCGCCGAGCTGGTCGTCATGCCGGCACCGGCGGCGAGCTCTGCCAGGGTGAGCGCGCGCCGCTCGCCGCCGAAGGTCTCGAGCATGGCGAGTGCCTTCTGCACCGAACTGTTGAACAGCGGGTCGCGCGCTCGCACCGGGCGTGGATTGCGCGCCGTACGCTTCATTTGAGCGCGGTGAGCCCGTCCATGTAGGGCTGCAGCGCCGCCGGCACGTCGACCGAACCGTCCGGGTTCTGGAAGTTCTCGAGCACCGCCACCAGCGTGCGTCCGACCGCGAGTCCCGAGCCGTTCAGGGTGTGCACCGCCTCGGGCTTGCCGCCCTGCGGATTGCGCCAGCGCGCCTGCATGCGCCGCGCCTGGAAAGCCTCGCAGTTGCTGCACGAGGAGATCTCGCGGTAGCGCTGCTGCGACGGCAGCCACGCCTCCAGATCGTAGGTCTTGGCGCTGCTGAAGCCGACGTCGCCCGCGCACAGCGCCACGATGCGGTACGGAATCTCCAGCCGCCGCAGCACCGCTTCCGCGTGCCCGGTCAGCTGCTCGAGCGCGGTGTACGAATCCTGCGGCCGCACGACCTGCACCAGCTCCACCTTGTCGAACTGGTGGTTGCGGATCATGCCGCGCGTGTCCTTGCCGGCCGCCCCGGCCTCGGAACGAAAACACGGCGTGTGCGCCACCCATTTCAGCGGCAGCGCCTCCGCGGGCACGATCTGCTCGCGCACCAGGTTGGTGAGCGGCACCTCGGCGGTCGGGATGAGGTAGAACGGCGGCTCGCCGCGCACCGCGAACAGATCCTGCTCGAACTTCGGCAGTTGCCCGGTGCCGGTGAGCGCCTGGGCGTGCACCAGGTACGGCACCTGCACCTCGGTGTAGCCGTGCTCGCGCGTGTGCAGGTCCAGCATGAACTGCGCCAGCGCGCGGTGCAGGCGCGCCACCTGCGCACGCATCACCACGAAGCGGCTGCCGGCGATGCGCGTCGCGGCCTCGAAATCCAGCCCCGCCAGCCGCTCGCCGAGCTGCACGTGATCGCGCGGCGGGAAAGCGAACTGCGGCGGCTCGCCCCAGCGGCGCACCTCGAGGTTGGCGCTCTCGTCGCGCCCGTCGGGGACCGAGGCGTGCAGCAGATTCGGCAGCCCGAGCTGCCATTGTTCGAGCTCGCTCTGCACCGCCGCCAGCGCCGCTTCCGCCGCCGCGAGGCTCGCGGTGAGCGTGTCGCCTGTGGCGATCAGCGCGCGCACGTCCTCGCCGCGCCCCTTGGCCGCGCCGACCGCCCTGGCGCTGGCGTTGCGCTCGGCGCGCAGCCGGTCCACCTCCACCTGCCAGGGCTTGCGGTTCTCTTCCAGGGCGCGAAGCGACGTCACATCGAGCGTGTAACCACGTCGCGCCAGATTGCGCGCCACGGCCTCTGGATCGGTGCGCAACAGCTTCGGATCGATCAAGCGTTCAACCTTTCGATGCGGGCCGCGCCCGCAGGCGCGCGAGCGCCTCGCTGATTTTCACTTCCAGGCCGCGTGGAACGGGCCGATAGTATCGCCGATCCGGCATCTCATCAGGCAGGTAGCGCTCCCCGGCGGCGAAGGCTTCGGGCTCATCGTGCGCGTAACGGTAGTCGCGCCCGTAACCCAAGTTCTTCATCAGGCGCGTCGGCGCGTTTCGCAACCGCAGCGGCACCTCCAGCGTGCCGAACTCGCTGACGTCCGCCATGGCCTCGCCCATGGCGACGTACAGCGCGTTGCTCTTGGGTGCGCAGGCGAGGTACACCACCGCCGCGGCGACGGCCAGCTCCCCTTCCGGGGTCCCGAGGCGCTCGTAAGTCTCCCAGCCATCCAGTGCCAGCGCGAGCGCGCGCGGATCGGCGAGTCCGATGTCCTCCACCGCCATGCGCGTAACGCGCCGCGCGATATAGCGCGGATCGCAGCCGCCGTCGAGCATGCGGCACAGCCAGTAGAGCGCCGCGTCGGGATCGGTGCCGCGCACCGCCTTGTGCAGCGCGGAGATCTGCTCGTAGAACTGATCACCGCCCTTGTCAAAGCGGCGCTGCCCGCCGGAGGCCACTTCCTGCGCCACGGCAACCGTGAGCAGGTGCGCGCCGCCGCCAGCTTCCACCAGGCCTGCCGCCAGCTCCAGCATGTTCAGCGCCCGGCGCGCATCACCGTCGGCGGCGCGCGCGATGAGATCCACTGCCGCACTTTCCGCCTGCAGCTGCTGCCTGCCCAGTCCGCGCTCCGCATCCCGCAGCGCCGCCTGCAGCAGCGTCGTGAGATCCTCCACCGACAGGGGCCGCAACACGTACACGCGCGCGCGCGACAGCAGCGCGCTGATGACCTCGAAGGACGGATTCTCGGTAGTCGCGCCCACGAAAGTCAGCGTGCCGTCCTCCAGATACGGCAGGAACGTATCCTGCTGCGCCTTGTTGAAACGGTGCACCTCGTCCAGGAACAGCAGCGTGGGTCGACCGTCCTGGGCGCGCACCGCGCGTGCCGCCTCCACCGCGGCGCGGATATCCTTCACTCCGGCCATGACGGCCGAGAGTGCGATGAACTGGGCGTTCGAGGCCCGGGCAATGAGCCGCGCGAGCGTGGTCTTGCCGGTGCCAGGCGGGCCCCACAGGATCAGCGAGTGCAGTTGTCCGCTCGCGATGCTGGCGGACAAGGGTTTGCCGGGACCCAGCAGGTGCTGCTGGCCGATGAACTCGCCGAGTGAGCGCGGGCGCATCCGGTCCGCGAGCGGTCGCAGCGGATCGTGCTCCCCTGGGTCGTGCGAGGCGCTCACTTGCGGGGTGTGCCGATCACATCGGTGCCCGCGGGCGGCGTGAAGCTCACCTCGGCCGGGGCCACCGGGGCATTGCGCTCGATTTTCTCGAAACTGATGGTGGCGGTCTGGCCGAGTTTGTCCTCGAGGATCATGCGTTTCAGATCCTGGTGCGCGAAGCCGAACAGCGCGCTGCGGAAATCCGCCTCGGCGCCGCGCGGTTCCACCAGCACCCACTCGAGCCCCTGGCGCTGTCCAGCGGGGGTGATGCTGAAGCTCTTGTGCAGGTCGGCGACGCCCGAGAGCAGCATGGCGGGAGTGGCCGAGAGGGCGGCGTCTACCGGCTTCACGGTCACCTGCTCGAGGTCGCGGTCGAGAAACCACAGGTTGGTTCCGTCGCAAACCATGAGTTGTCCCGCGCCGCCGCCGGAGCCCGTGCGCTGCGGATGGATCTCCCAGCTGAACTTCCCCGGACGCGCCACGATGAGCGTGCCGGTGGCGCGGTCGATTTCGCGGCCGTGCGCGTCGACGAGGATCTGCAGGAAGCGCGCGCGCAGCGTTCGTAGATCATCGAGATAACTGTCGAGCGGGGTGGTGGGGGCCTGCGCCGCGCCGCCCGCAGCGAGCGCGGGCAGCAGCCACGCCGCGGCCACCAGCCGCGCGCGTGCCTTTCGCGGCAGGTGTGCCGGGCGGGCCACCTCACTCCTCCGGCGGCGCGGGCGCCAGCACATCGCGCGCCCCATTGGCCTGCAGCGGGCCGACCAGCCCCGCCTGCTCCATGCCTTCCAGCAGCCGCGCGGCGCGGTTGTAGCCGATCTTCAGCCGCCGCTGCACATACGATATCGAGGGCTTGCGCTCGGTCGTCACGATCCGCACCGCCTCGTCGTACAGCGGATCCTGCTCGGCATCATCCCCGCCATTGCCGCCCTCGCTCTCGCCCTCCTCGCCCGACAATCCCGGGATCGGGAATCTGGGTCCGGACAGCACTTCCTCGATGTAGTTCGGCGGGTGCGGCGTCTTCAGCGCCTCCACCACCCGATGCACTTCCTGGTCGGATACGAACGCACCGTGCACGCGGGTCGGGAGCGAGGTGCCCGGAGGCAGATACAGCATGTCGCCATGCCCGAGGAGCGTCTCCGCCCCCATCTGGTCGAGAATGGTGCGCGAGTCCACCCGCGCCGAGACCTGGAAGGCGATGCGGCACGGAATATTCGCCTTGATGAGTCCGGTAATCACATCGACCGAGGGTCGCTGGGTCGCCAGCACCAGGTGAATGCCCGAAGCGCGCGCCTTCTGCGCCAGGCGCGTGATGAGCTCCTCCACTTTCTTGCCGACGATCATCATCATGTCGGCGAACTCATCGACCACCACCACCACGTAAGGGAGCGGTGTCAGGTCCAGGATCTGCGTCTGGTCGATGGTCGGATCGTTGGCGGCCCGGAGCATCATCACCGGATCGCGTATCGGCCTGCCGGCGTCGGTGGCATCCTTCACCCGCCGGTTGAAGCCGGCGATGTTGCGCACGCCGAGGGCCGCCATGAGCTGGTGGCGGCGATCCATCTCGGCCACGCACCAACGCAGCGCGTTGGCGGCCTGCTTCATGTCGGTCACCACCGGCGCCAAGAGATGCGGGATGCCCTCGTACACCGAGAGCTCCAGCATCTTCGGGTCGATCATGATGAGGCGCACGTGCTCGGCGGTGGACTTGTAGAGCAGCGACAGCACCATGGCGTTGAGCGCGACCGACTTGCCCGAGCCGGTGGTGCCCGCAATCAGCAGATGCGGCATGCGCGAGAGATCGGCGACCACCGGCTGGCCACCGATGTCCTTGCCGAGCGCCAGCGCCAGGGGCGAGTGCATCTCGTCGTAGGCCCGCGAGCGGATGATCTCCCCAAGCGTGACCACCTCACGCTTCTCGTTGGCGATTTCCAGTCCCATCACGCTCTTGCCCGGAATGACCTCCACCACGCGCACCGAGAGCACCGACAGCGCGCGCGCCAGGTCTTTGGCGAGCGCGGTGATCTGGCTGGCCTTCACGCCCGGCGCCGGGCGCAGCTCGAAGCGCGTGACCACCGGGCCCGGCTGCACCGCCACCACCTCCGCCTCGATGGTGAAGTCCTTGAGCTTCATCTCCACCAGTCGCGACAGCGCCTCGAGCGCCTCGGCGGAATACAGCGGCTCGTGTGCTTGAGGATCGTCCAAGAGCTTCAGGGGCGGAAGCTCGCTCGCCTTGGGCGGATCGAACAGCGGTACCTGCCGTTCGCGCTCGACGCGCGCGCTCTTCTCCATCATCGGCAGCGGCGGCTCGATGCGCGGTGGCGCGCGCGTGGCGGACTTCTTCTGCTCGCTTTCCATCGCCTCCTTGCGTGCCTGGCGCCGCCCGCGCCCCTCGGCGGCATCGCGCGCGGCGGCCGAACGCGTGCGCAAGCGGCCGATGGCCGCCCAGGTGAGCGCGCCCAGGCGGTCCATGATGGTGAGCCAGGAGACGCCGAAGGCGAGTGACAGACCCGCCATCCACGCCGCGAGCATCACCAGCGTGGCGCCGAGAAAATCCAGCCCCGCAACCAGGCCCCCGCCCACCACGCTCCCCACCACGCCCCCGGCGCTCTGCCGCAGTGCCCCGGGCTGCCAGTGCAGCGTCGTCAGTCCGCAGCTCGCCACCAGTACCAGCACGAAGCCCGCGGTGCGCACCAGGGTGTTGACGCGCGAGACGGCAGCGTCGGCCCTCATGCGGCGCTGCAGGCCCCAGCACGCCACCGCCAGCACCAGCGGGAACAGGAACGCCGGGCGCCCGAAGAGAAAGAACAGCAGGTCGGCGAGCCACGCGCCGATGATGCCGATACGGTTGTGCACCGGCGCGGAATTGCCGGTGAAGGAAAATCCGGGGTCATCGGGACTGTAGGTGAGCAGCGCGAGCAGCAGCACCAGCGCCACGATACCGAGGGCGATGATGGCGCTCTCGCGCAGGCCGCGGCTCACGGCCGATGTGAAGCGCGCAGCCGCGCGTGCCGACGCGGAGGTTTCAGCCAATCCCATGATTCTCCGTCTTAAGATAGACGGCTGCCATTATAGGGCTTGGTACCATGCACGGACGCTGATTCAATCGGGAGCCCCATGACGACCACCCGGCACAGTCGCCTGATCATCCTGGGCTCCGGACCCGCGGGCTACAGCGCCGCAGTGTATGCGGCGCGCGCCAATCGCGCGCCGCTGCTGATCACGGGTGTGGAGCAGGGCGGACAGCTCATGACGACCACCGACGTCGACAACTGGCCGGGCGATGTCGAGGGACTGCAGGGCCCGGCGCTCATGGAGCGCATGCGGCGCCACGCCGAGCGCTTCGCCACCGACATCGTCAACGATCACGTGCAGGCGGTGGACCTCGGCGTACGGCCCTTCAGGCTGCGCGGCGACGCCCGCAGTTACAGCTGCGATGCGCTGATCATCGCCACCGGGGCGACGGCCCGCTACCTGGGACTGCCGTCGGAGGAGCGCTTCCGCGGCCGTGGCGTCTCGGCGTGCGCCACCTGCGACGGCTTCTTCTTCCGCAACCAGCGCGTCGCGGTGGTGGGCGGCGGCAACACCGCGGTCGAGGAGGCGCTGTATCTGTCGCACATCGCGCAGCACGTCACGCTCGTGCACCGGCGCGACAAGCTGCGTGCGGAGAAGATCCTGCAGGAGCGGCTGTTTCGCGAAGTGACCGCGGGCAGGATGGCGGTGATCTGGAACCACACGGTCGATGAAGTGCTGGGCAATGAGCGTGGCGTGAGCGGTGTGAGTCTGCGCCCGCTCCCGGGTGGCGCAACACAGGGGCTCGCCGTGACCGGCCTGTTCGTCGCCATCGGTCACACCCCCAACACCGCCCTGTTCGAAGGACAGCTCGCCATGCGCGGCGGCTACATCACCGTGCGCAGCGGCCTCGACGGCGACGCCACCGCCGCCAGCGTGCCGGGAGTGTTTGCGGCCGGGGACGTCGCCGACCACGTCTACCGCCAGGCCATCACCTCGGCGGGCGCCGGCTGCATGGCGGCGCTCGATGCGGACCGCTATCTCGAGACCCTCGATACGCCGCCCCCGCACGGCTAGATCAGCGACCGCCATGTCCACCGACAAGGCCGAATTCCTGCGCAGCATCAACGAGCTCGAGCCGCAGCAGTGGAACGCGCTGGGCGCGCAGCGCAACCCCTTCACGCGCCATGAGTTCCTGGCGGCCCTCGAGCGCACGCACTGCGTGGGTCCGGGCAGCGGCTGGCAGCCGTGCTACCTCGTCCTGCACGACGCCGGCGGGCTCGCAGCGGCGGCGGCGGCGTTCGTCAAGACGCATTCGTACGGTGAATTCGTGTTCGACTTTGCCTGGGCGCGCGCCTACGAGCGCGTGGGCCGCCGTTACTATCCGAAGCTCACGCTCGCCGCGCCGTTCACGCCCGCGACCGGACCGCGCCTGCTGGTGCGCGCCGACCTGGACAGGGAAGCGCTGGGAGCGCGGCTGCTCGAGCATCTGGAGGAGCACGCCACGCGCCACGGTTTGTCCGGGGTGCATGCGCTGTTTCTCGATGAGCCGGCGCGTGCGGCCTGCGCGCGGCGTGGCTGGCTGTTGCGCCGCGACTGCCAGTTTCACTGGAGCAATCGTGGTTACGCGAGCTTCGATGACTACCTGGGCACCTTCACCGCCGACAAGCGCAAGAAGGCGCGTCGCGAGCGCCGCCGCGTCACGGATGCGGGCGTGCACTTCGAGACGCGCTTCGGCGGGGAGCTCGACGAGCCGCTCCTCGACCGCATCTATGACCTGCACCGCGACACTTTCGTGCGCCACGGGCACGAACCGTATCTGACGCGCGCGTTCTTCAGCGCGGTGGCGCGCGCGCTGCCGGACGCCTTCATGGTGAAGCTCGCCGTGCACGGACGCGCCGTGGTGGCGGCGGCGATCTTCTTCTGCTGCGAGGAGGCGCTGTTCGGTCGCTACTGGGGGGCGGCCGCCGATTACCACAGCCTGCATTTCGAGGCGTGCTACCACCAGGGGATCGAGTTCTGCATCGAGCGCGGCATCGCGCGTTTCGAGCCCGGTACCCAGGGCGAGCACAAGGTGAGCCGCGGATTCGAGCCCGCCATCACCTGGTCCGCGCACTACATCGCCGATCCGCAGTTCCGCGCCGCCATCGCCGAGTACCTGGCGCGCGAAGCCACGGCGGTACAGGCCTACGCGCAGGAGGTGCAGGGGCACGTCCCCTTTCGCGGCCGGCGCAGCGCCGGGCTGCCGTGAAAAGCATCACCTGGCTGTCGGCGCAGGACGCGCCCGAGTGGTTCCCGCCGCTCGAGCAGGCGCTGGAAGAGCCGTGCGGGTTGCTGGCGGCCGGTGGCGACCTGTCACCCGAGCGCCTGATCGCCGCCTACCGGGGCGGGATCTTTCCGTGGTACTCGCCGGGTCAGCCGGTGCTGTGGTGGTCGCCCGATCCGCGCGCGGTGCTGTTCCCCGAGGAATTTCACTGCACCCGCAGCCTCGCCAAGACGCTGCGCAACGGCGGCTTCAGTTACTCGATGGATCGGGATTTCGCCGCAGTCATCGATGGCTGCGCCGCGCCGCGCGCGGCAAGCCCCGGCACCTGGATCACCTGCGACATGCGTGCCGCCTACCTCGAGCTGTACCACCTCGGGCACGCCCACAGCATCGAGATCTGGCGGGGCGCTGAGCTGGTGGGCGGTCTGTACGGCGTGCGCCTGGGAGGCGTGTTCTTCGGCGAGTCGATGTTCAGCCGCGCCCGCGACGCCTCCAAGGCCGCGCTCGCGCACCTCGTCGCGGTGTGCCGGCGCAACAGCCTGGCGGTGATCGACTGCCAGCTACCCTCGCGCCACCTGACGAGCCTGGGCAGCCGCACCATTCCCCGCAGCCAGTTCCAGGCCCTGCTGCGCGAGCAGGTGCGCATGCCGTCAGCGGCGCTCGCACCCCCTTGAGATGCGCTGCGGCGAGCGCGGCACGCGTCGCCGTCGCAAATTGCCAGGGGAGCGCGCTTTGTGCTCCAATTCGCGCCCCCAAGCCGGTAGGGTGGTATGTCCAAAGAAGACGCGATCCAGATGGAAGGCGAGGTCGTCGAGACCCTGCCCAATACGACTTTCCGAGTGAAACTGAAGAATGGCCACGTGGTGACCGCGCACATCTCCGGCAAGATGCGCAAAAACTACATCCGCATCCTGACCGGGGATGCGGTCACGGTGGAGATGACTCCCTACGACCTGACCAAGGGTCGCATCATCTATCGCGGCCGGTAGCAGGCACTGCGCAGCGGGCAAAAGCCACGCCTTTTGCCCGCGGCAACGAAGCTGATGTCCGGCAAAATCGCCGCAGGCGATTTTGCCCAGATCAACTTAGGCCGGGACTGCAGGCAGCTGCGTCGGCTCGAACTGCAGCGTCAGCTGCGTGCCATCCTGCGACACCGACACGCGCACGTGGCCGCCGCCGGCGAGCCTGCCAAACAGCAGTTCCTCGGCCAGCGGGCGCTTGATGTGCTCCTGGATGGTGCGCGCCATGGGCCGGGCACCCATCTTCGGATCGTAGCCTTCCTTCGCGATCCAGCGCCGCGCGGCATCGTCGAGCGTGATGGTGACGCCCTTCTGCTCGAGCTGCATCTCCACTTCGACGATGAGCTTGTCGACCACGCGCTCGATGGTGGGCGGGTCGAGCGCCGCGAACTGGATGACGGCATCGAGGCGGTTGCGGAACTCGGGGGTGAAAATGCGCCGGATCGCCTCCAGGCCGTCGCTCGCGTTGTCGGCGTGCGTGAAGCCGATGGTCGGGCGCGCCATCTCCAGCGCGCCGGCGTTGGTCGTCATCACGAGGATCACGTGGCGGAAGTCCGCCTTGCGGCCGTTATTGTCGGTCAGGGTGCCGTGATCCATCACCTGCAGCAGCAGGTTGAACACATCGGGGTGCGCCTTCTCGATCTCATCGAGCAGCAACACACAGTGCGGGTGCTTGGTGATCGCCTCGGTGAGCAGGCCGCCCTGATCGAAGCCCACGTAGCCGGGGGGCGCGCCGATCAGGCGCGACACGGTGTGCCGCTCCATGTACTCGGACATGTCGAAGCGCAGGAACTCCACGCCCATGGCGATCGCGAGCTGCCGCGTGACCTCGGTCTTGCCGACGCCCGTGGGGCCCGCGAACAGGAAACTGCCGACCGGCTTGCGCGCCTCGCCCAGCCCCGAGCGCGCCATCTTGATGGCGGCGGCCAGCGCATCGATCGCCTTGTCCTGCCCGAAGATCACCAGTTTCAGATTGCGCTCGAGGTTCTTGAGGATCTCCCGATCGGAGGTCGAAACGTTCTTGGCCGGGATGCGCGCCATGCGCGCCACCACGTCCTCGATGTGGCGCACTTCGACCGTCGCCTCGCGCTCGGCGATGGGCTTGAGCCGCGCGCGTGCGCCGGCCTCATCGACCACGTCGATGGCCTTATCCGGCAAATGCCGCTCGTTGATGTGCCGCGCGGCCAGTTCGGCCGCCGCGCGCAGCGCCTCGTCGGCATAGGTGATGCCGTGATGCTCCTCGAAGCGCAGCTTGAGTCCGAACAGAATGTCGATCGTTTCCGCTACCGAGGGTTCCACCACGTCGATCTTCTGGAAACGCCGGGCGAGGGCGTGGTCCTTCTCGAAGATACCGCGGTACTCGTGGTAGGTGGTGGAGCCGATGCAGCGGATCTCCCCGTTGGTCAGCACCGGCTTGATGAGATTGGAGGCGTCCATGACGCCGCCGGAGGCGGCGCCCGCGCCGATGACGGTGTGGATCTCATCGATGAACAGAATCGCCCCGGGGAGCTTCTTCAGCTCGGTGATCACGCCCTTGAGGCGCTTCTCGAAATCGCCGCGGTACTTGGTGCCGGCGATCAGCGCGCCCATGTCGAGCGCGAAAATGGTGCAGTCCGACAGCACCTCGGGCACCTTGCCCTCGATGATCAGCCGCGCCAGCCCTTCGGCGATCGCGGTCTTGCCGACGCCGGCTTCCCCGACGTAGAGCGGATTGTTCTTGCGGCGGCGGCACAGGATCTCGATGGTGCGTTCGACCTCGAGCTTGCGGCCGATGAGCGGGTCGATGCGCCCGTCCTGCGCCATGCGATTGAGGTTGGTGGTGTACTTTTCGAGCGCGCTGCCGCCCTCGCCTTCGCGCTCGCCGTCCCCGGCAGATTCCTCCTTGTCGGTCTTCTCCTCGGCGATCTTGGACAGGCCGTGGGAGATGTAGTTGACGGCATCCAGGCGCGTGACGTGCTGGCGGTTGAGCAGGAACACCGCGTGGCTCTGCTTCTCGCTGAAGATCGCGACCAGCACGTTGCTGACGCCGACTTCCTTCTTGCCGCTCGACTGCACGTGAAAGACCGCGCGTTGCAGCACCCGCTGGAAGCCGAGCGTCGGCTGCACTTCGCGTTCCTCGCCCTCCTCGAGCCGCGGGGTCGACTGGTCGATGTGCTCCTTCAGCTCCTGTTTGAGCTTGATGGTGTCCGCGCCGCAGGCGCGCAGCACTTCGCGAACTTTGGGAGTATCGAGGATCGCGAGCAGCAGGTGCTCGACCGTCAGGTACTCGTGACGCGCTTCGCGCGCCTGGTGGAACGCGTCATTGAGACAGTACTCGAGCTCGTTGGACAGCACTTTGGTCGGACCTTTCAGGTTGAGCGTAGCACAGCGGCCTCAGGCCTCCTCGAGCGTGCACATGAGCGGGTGCTGGTGATCCCGCGCATACGTCGTGACCTGCGCCACCTTAGTTTCAGCGATCTCGTATGTGAAGACCCCACAGACCCCCTTACCGCGGGTGTGGACCTCGAGCATGATGCGCGTTGCCGTCGGGCGGTTCAGCGCAAAGAACTTTTCCAGCACGTCGACGACAAACTCCATGGGGGTGTAGTCATCGTTCAGGAGCACAACCCGGTACAGCGGCGGCTGTTTGACCTCCGGCTGCGCCTCTTCGACGACAACGCCGGTGTCGGGGCGGACCGGATGCGGGTCGGGCATGACTGCTTTATAGGGGTCGCGAAACGGCAACACAAGTCTGCCAGAATGGGCAGTAGTTACTCCTGCAGAAACAACCGCTTGAGAGCACAAGGACCACACCCGTATGATTGCGCCGCCGCACCCTCCCCGGCGCGCCGACGAGTGCGCACTGGGGCACGCGCGCGAGGAGCCTCGAGGACTACCATAAAGCTCATGCCGGTGCGCCCATGAACGCCGCTTCCTGGCTCGACGCTCTCCCGGCGAGCGATCGCTGGCGTGCGCGGCTGCTGCGCGATGGGCCACGGATTGCGACCTGGATCCTCGTGATCGCACTCGCGGTGCAGGCCGCGCTGATCCTGACCGATCTGGCCGCCGCCAGCCGCGGCGGTGCCGCTGCCGGGGTGCGCCACGCGCCAGTGCACTCCCGAGGGGTCGACCTCGCGACCATCACCAATGCCCACCTGTTCGGCGCGCCGCCGGCTCTGAAGCAGGACGACGCCAACGCGCCGCAGACGAGCATGCCACTGGTGCTGACCGGAATCATCGCCGGCAATGATCCGCAAAACGGCCTCGCGATCCTCGGACAGAGCGCACAAACCGCGAAAGTGTATGCGGTCGGAGACGGCGTTCCCGGCGGGGCGAAGCTGCACTCGGTCTACAACGATCGGGTGGTGATCGATCGCGACGGACGGCTCGAATCCCTGTCCCTCCCGCGCCAGCCAAACGCGGGTAACGCCCCGCCGCCCTCGAGCGCTGCGCTGCAGAACGAGAACCCGGCGATCGAGCGCATGCGCCGGATGATCAGCGAGCAACCGGGGCTGCTCGCGGATGTGCTGCGGCCGCAACCGGTGATGGACCATAACCGCATGAACGGTTTCCGGGTTTACCCGGGCCGCAACAGGGCCGCCTTCACGCGCCTGGGGCTGCGTCCCGGCGATCAGGTGACGGCGATCAATGGCACGCCGCTCGATGACCGCGATCGCGGCGAGCAGATTCTGCGCACCCTCGGCAGCTCGAGCGAGGCGCGCGTCACGGTCATCCGTCAGGGCCAGCAGCAGGAGCTCACGTTGAATATCGCCCAGGTCGCGCAGGAAGCGGACAGCCTGGTCCAGTCGCCTTCGGGCCCCGCCGCGGGCATCCCGCAGCCGACCGATCAGCCGCCACCGCCACCCGCCGAAGTGCCGGGCGGCGACAACAGCCAGTAGCCGCTCCGGCGCGCTTATTCGGGGGTAGATCCAGTGACAGGCTTTCGTTCATATGCGATGTGGGCGCTCGCGGCGCTGCTGGCGGTCTCGCTCGCCTCGGCGCAGCAGGCGCAGCACATCACTGCGAATTTCAAGGACGCGGACATCACCCAGATCGCCGAGGCGGTCAGCGCCGCCACCGGCAAGACCTTCATCATCGACCCGCGGGTGCGCGCGCAGGTGACGATGCTGTCCTCGACCCCGATGTCCCCGGGGGCGTTCTACGAGGCGTTCCTGTCCATCCTGCAGGTCTACGGCTTCATCGCGGTGCAGGCCGGAGATGTGATCAAGATCCTCCCCGATGCCAACGCGCGCCAGATCCCGTCCGTCGACCTGCCCGACCACGTGAGCGCCACCTCGGACGCGATCGTGACCCAGGTGGTCGACGTGAAGAACGTGAGCGCGGCACAGCTGGTGCCGATCCTGCGACCGATGATCCCGCAGTATGGCCATCTCGCCGCCTACCCTTCGTCCAACATCCTGATCATCTCCGACCGCGCCAGTAACGTGAACCGCATGATGCGCATCATCCGGCGGATCGACCAGGTCGCGAACCAGGATCCGGAAATCGTGCCGCTGCAGAATGCCTCGGCCTCCGAGATCGTGCGCGTGGTGAACTCCTTCTACCAGGGTGCGGCCGCCACCGAAGGCGTCGCCGTGAAGGTGGTCGCGGACGAGCGCTCCAACAGCGTGCTGATCGGCGGCGACCAGGCGCAGCGGCTGCGCATACGCGCGCTGGTCGCGCACCTGGACACCCCGCTCGAGGCGGGCGGCGACACCCGCGTACGTTACCTGCACTACGCGAACGCGGAGAAGATCGCGCCGAAACTCAAGGAGCAGATCACCGGCATCGCGCAGGCCGCCCCGGGCGCGGCAGGCGCGGGCGGCGGACAGGCATCACCGCAGGCACTGGCGGAGAAGGGCGCCATGGTGTGGGCGGATCCGACCAACAATGCGCTGGTGATCACCGCGCCGCCGAAGATCATGCGCGCGGTGATGGACATCGTCGACAAGCTCGACATCCGACGCCCGCAGGTGCTGGTGGAGGCGATCATCGCCGAGGTCGACGTCGACAAGAGTGCCGAGCTTGGCATCAACTGGGCGGCGTTCTCCAAAGGGGATAACATCCCGGCCGCCGCCTTCGTGAGTCCCGTCGGCGGCACCAGCATCGTGGATCTGGCGGGCGCCATCCAGAACCCCGCCAATGCCTCCACCGCGCTGCTGCAGGGCACCACCATCGGCATCGGCCGCATCGCCGGCACCGGGGTGAACTTCGCCGCCATGGTACGCGCCATCCGTGGCGACACCAACACCAACGTCGTCGCCACCCCTTCGGCGGTGACCATGGACAACCAGGAGGCGGAACTCAAGGTCGCGCAGGAGGTGCCGTTCGTCACGGGACAGTTTACCAACACCACGGCGGTCACCGGCGGCACGGTCAATCCCTTCCAGACCATCCAGCGCCAGGAAGTCGGCACCATCCTCAAGGTGACGCCGACCATCTCTCCGGAGGGCTCCGCGGTGATGCTCAAGATCTCGATCGAGAGCTCGAGCATCGGCCAGAAACCTGCCGGCGCGGTCGACCTGGTCACCAACAAGCGCACCATCACCACCACGGTGCTGATCGAGGATGGCGGCGTGGTGGTGCTCGGCGGGCTGATCGAGGACAACAGCGTCAAGGGCGAGCAGCGCGTACCCTACCTCGGCAACATTCCACTCATCGGGCTGCTGTTCAAGACGCGCAATGCCACCTCGACCAAGAACAACCTCATCCTGTTCATCCGCCCGAAGATCCTGCGCGATCCGGCGCAGGCCGCGTTCGAGACCGACCTCAAGTACAACTACATGATCGATCAGCAGAAGGACCTCAACCGGCGCGAGGCCCTGCCCCTGCTGCCGGGCGTGTCGCGCGGCAAGCTCGATCCACCGCCGACGGCGCCACTCGGCAACCCGCCGCCCGCGGGCGGCTCGGCCGCGCCGGCCGGCACGCCGGTGAAGCCCGGCGTGGCCGCACCGGACTCCGGCGCGGCCCCTGCGCCCCAGCCGTCCCCGCCACCCTCACCCGTGCCGCCAGGCCAGCCATGAGCGATCTCGACAGCGCCGCGGACCGGCGCCTGTCCTTTGCGTTCGCCAAGCGCCATGGCGTGCTCGTCAACCGCGTGGTCGACGGCGTGGCCGAATGCACCTACCGCGATACCGCCTCCCCGCAGGCGCTCGCCGAGGTGCGCCGTTACCTGCGCCGCTCGCTCAAGCTCGAGCGCGTGCCGGATGCGCGGTTCGATGAGCTGCTGCGCCAGGCCTACGAGGCCGGATCGGATACGATGCAGGCGGTCGAGGGGCTCGATGACACCACCGATCTTGCGCACCTGGCGCAGGAGCTGCCCGAGCAGGCGGACCTGCTGGACAGCGAGGACGACGCCCCGATCATCCGCCTGATCAATGCGGTGCTCACCCAGGCGGTCAAGGAGAACGCCTCCGATATCCACGTCGAGCCATTCGAGAACCGCCTGGTGGTGCGCTTCCGCGTCGACGGCGTGCTGCGCGAGGTGCTGCAGTCGCGGCGCGCGGTGGCGCCGCTGGTGGTGTCGCGCATCAAGGTCATGTCGCGGCTCGACATCGCCGAGAAGCGCCTGCCGCAGGACGGACGCATCAGCCTGAAGATCGCCGGCCGAGCGGTCGACGTACGCGTGTCCACCATCCCTTCAGGACACGGCGAGCGCGTGGTGCTGCGTATTCTCGACAAGCAGGCCGGCAAGCTCGACCTGGACTCCCTCGGCATGGATGCCCGCACCCAGCAGCTGATCGACGAGCTGATCCACAAACCGCACGGGATCCTGCTGGTCACCGGACCCACCGGCTCGGGCAAGACCACCACGCTGTACGCGGGGCTCGAGCGCCTCAACGACAACACGCGCAACATCATGACGGTCGAGGATCCGATCGAGTACTACATCGACGGCATCGGCCAGACCCAGGTGAACACCAAGGTCGAGATGACCTTCGCCCGCGGCCTGCGCGCCATCCTGCGCCAGGACCCCGATGTGGTCATGATCGGCGAGATCCGCGATCTCGAGACCGCGCAGATCTCCGTACAGGCGAGCCTCACCGGCCACCTGGTGCTCTCGACGCTGCACACCAACACCGCCGCCGGCGCCATCACGCGCCTGCGCGACATGGGAATCGAGCCGTTCCTGCTGTCCTCGAGCCTGATCGGGGTGCTGGCGCAGCGCCTGGTACGCGTGCTGAGCCCGGAGAGCAAGCAACCGTTCCAGGCGGGCGAGTACGAGCGGCGCCTCCTCAACCTGCGGTCGGACGAGCCTTCGCCCACCCTCTACCGGCCCGGGCGCGACGCCACCGGGGGCTATCGCGGCCGCTCGGGGATCTACGAGCTGATCGTGGTCGATGACACCATGCGCACCATGGTTCACGACGGCGCCTCGGAGCAGGAGATCGAGCGCCACGCGCGCGCTGCCACCCCCTCGATTCGCGATGACGGCCGCGCCAAGGTGCTGCGCGGCGAGACCACCATCGAGGAAGTGCTGCGTGTCACGCGCGAAGATTGAAACCGCCGCGCCAGCGACTTGCCCCGGAGGGGCGAAAGTCACGCCTTTCGCCCCGGCGTCGAGCGAAGCCGAGGCGTCTTCCGCTGAAAGCGCCGCAGGCGACTTTCAGCCAATTTAACAATGGGCGCGTTCGAATACACCGCCCTTGATGCCGGCGGGCGCGAGCGCAAGGGCGTCCTCGAAGGCGACACGCCGCGCCAGATCCGCCAGCAGCTGCGCGAGCAGCAGCTGCTGCCGGTCTCGGTCACCGAGGTGGCGCAAAAGGAAGCCAGGCGCCAGCGCTCCAGCCTCGTCCGGCGCGTATCCCCTGGGGACCTGTCGCTGTTCACCCGGCAGCTGGCTACGCTGACCCGCGCCGGGTTGCCGCTGGAGGAGGCGCTGCTCGCGGTCTCACAGCAGACCGAAAAGCCGCGCGTGCAGAGCATCGTGCTCGGCGTGCGCGCGCGCGTCATGGAGGGCCACACCCTCGCCGACGGTTTCGCGGAATTCCCGCGCATCTTTCCCGAGATCTATCGCGCCACCGTGGCGGCGGGCGAGCAGGCCGGGCACCTGGACAACGTGCTCGAGCGGCTGGCCGACTACACCGAGAGCCGCGAGCAGATCCGCCAGAAGGTGCTGGCGGCGATGCTCTACCCCATCGTGCTGACGGTGATGTGCTTCGGCATCGTGTCGCTGCTGCTGGTATTCGTGGTGCCCAAGGTGGTGGCGGTATTCGAGACCACCAAAGCCAAGCTGCCACTGGCCACCCGCGTCCTGATCGCGACCAGCGGCTTTTTCCGCGACTACGGGGTATACCTGGTCGTCGCGGCCGTCATCGCCTTCGTGCTGTTCCGGCGCTGGCAGCGCGACCCGGCGGCGCGCCGCCGCTACCATCGCTTCCAGCTGCGGGTGCCGCTGCTCGGCAAACTGACGCGCGGCTTCAACACCGCGCGCTTCACACGCACCTTCAGCATCCTCTCGGCCAGCTCCGTGCCGGTGCTCGAGGCGTTGCGCATCGCCGGCGAGGTGGTGACCAACCTGCCCATGCGCGATGCGGTGGCGGACGCGGCCGCGCGGGTGCGCGAGGGTGCGCCGATCGGGCGCTCGCTCGCGATCAGCCGCATGTTCCCGCCCATGACCATCCACCTCATCTCCAGCGGCGAGTCGAGCGGGCAGCTGGAGAACATGCTCGAGCGGGCCGCGATCAGCCAGGAACGTGAGCTCGACGGGCTGCTGTCCGCCCTGGTGGGGCTGCTGGGTCCGCTGCTGATCATTGTGATGGGCCTGTTCGTCATGGGCATCGTTTTTGCAATGCTGCTGCCCATCTTCCAGATGAACCAGCTGATCCACTAGCGGTGGGGTGGCCGTTCGCGGGCCAAACCGGCACCGGTTCACAAACCGCACGGGCAGCGTTGCAGTTGTCAGGTGATCTGATTTAAGTTCGCGCCGTCCAATTCCTGCAGGACCGCGGTCCCGCATGAGCGAGAAGCCGGAATCAGAGGAATTCGAAGACGAGGAAGCCGACGAGCCTGTTGCGGAGGACGGCGACGTCGATCTTGATCAGGTCATCAAGGACCTCGACCTTGCCAAGCGCCGCGGCCAGAAGGTCGGCGACCCGGCCTGGCGCCGGCTCGAGCGGCTGCTCGAGGACAAGCACACCGCCGAGCTCACCAGCGATTTCGAGGATTACGAGATCGGCGACGACGGCGATACGCCGCGCAGGGGCCGCCGCAAGCCGCGTCAGTGAAAATCCCGCGAGCGCGTCAGCAGCTCGCCCAGGAGCGCCGAGCGGTCGATGAGCCGCCGGGCGATGAGATGCGAGACGCCGTCCTGCTGCTGCAGCTCACCGTGCACCTCGAGCAGGCGTGACTCGATGAGTGCGCGGCGCTGCGCGCGCCCCACCCGCTCCCACACGATGACGTTCACCTGACCGCTCTCGTCCTCGAGCGTGAGGAAGGTGACGCCGCTCGCGGTGGCCGGGCGCTGGCGCGTGAGCACGATACCGGCGGTGCGCACCGCCGCGCCGTTGGCTGCGCGCAGCAGCTCACTGGCGCTCAGCAGCGCCCTCGCGGCCAGGCGCTCGCGCAGCAGCGCCAAGGGGTGCCTTCCCAGGGTGAGCCCGAGGGAGGCATAGTCCGCCGCAATGCCCTCACCTTCGCTGGGCGCTGCGAGCAGCGGCCGGCCCTCCTCCAGATCGGCACGGCGTGCGGGCGCAAACCCGAGTGGCAGGGGGCGCTCGCGGGCGGCGACTTCCCAGAAGGCGAGATGGCGGTTGCCGCTTAAGGAAGCCAACGCTCCGGCCGCAGCGAGGGCCTCGAGGTCACCGCGGTCGAGCGCCGCACGGGTGGCGAGATCCGGCACGCTCGCAAAGGGCCGCTGGGTGCGCGCCGCGAGCAGCCGCGTCACGCCCGACTGCGACAAGGACTTCACCAGCCGCAGGCCGAGCCGCAGCGCCGGTTCCCCGTCCGCGCGCCGCTCGAGGGTCGAATCCCACCCGCTCACGCAGGCATCCACCGCCCGCACCTCGACGCCGTGGGCGCGCGCATCGCGCACCAGCTGCGCCGGCGCATAGAAGCCCATGGGCTGGCTGTTGAGCAGTGCGCAGGTGAAGGCCGCGGGCTCGTGGCACTTGAGCCAGGCGGAGTCGTAGACCAGCTGCGCGAAGCTCAGGGCGTGCGCCTCGGGGAAACCGTATTCACCGAAGCCGAGCATCTGCTGGTAGATGCGCTGCGCGAACTCCGCCGGATAGCCCTTGGCGCGCATGCCCTCGAGCAGCCGCTCGCGAAACGGATCGAGTCCGCCGCTCCTCTTCCAGGCGCCCATCGCGCGGCGCAGCGCGTCCGCCTCCCCCGGCGAGAAGCCCGCCGCCACGATCGCGATATGCATGACCTGTTCCTGGAAGAGCGGTACGCCGAGGGTACGATGCAGCACCTCGCGCACGTCCTCGCTCGGATACTCCACGGACTCCAGCCCGCAACGGCGGCGCAGGTAGGGGTGCACCATGTCGCCCTGGATGGGGCCCGGGCGCACGATCGCCACTTCGATGACCAGATCGTAGTAACACCGCGGCTTCAGGCGCGGGAGCATGGACATCTGCGCGCGCGACTCGATCTGGAACACGCCGATGGTGTCGGCACGCGAGATCATGGCGTAGACGCGCGGATCCTCGGCCGGCAGCACACCGAGGGCGTGACGCGTGCCGCGAAACTCGTTGACGAGCGTGAACGCGCGCCTGAGCGCCGTCAGCATCCCGAGCGCGAGCAGATCCACCTTCAGGAGTCCGAGGTCGTTGAGGTCGTCCTTGTCCCACTGCACCACCGTGCGCTCAGCCATAGCGGCGTTCTCGATCGGCACCAGCTCCTCGAGCGGCCCCGCGGAGATCACGAAGCCGCCGACATGCTGCGACAGATGGCGCGGGAAACCGGGGAAGGCCACCAGCTCGTTCGCGAGCGGCAGCAAGCGCGCGAGCCAGGAACTGTCGGGATCGAAGCCCGCCTCGCGCAGCCGTTCACACATCGCGGCGCGCCCGTCCCACCATTGCATGACCTGGGCAAGCCGGCCGCCGTCCGCGGCCGCAAGCCCGAACACCCGGGCGAGATCGCGCAGCGCGCTGCGCGGGCGGTACATGATGACGGTCGCGGCGAGCGCCGCGCGTTCTCGCCCGTACTTGCCGTAGACATACTGCAGCACCTCCTCGCGTCGCTCGTGCTCGAAGTCGATGTCGATGTCGGGCGGTTCGTTGCGCTCGCGCGAGATGAAGCGCTCGAACAACAGCGCGGCGCCGCGCTGCGGATCGACCGAGGTGACCCCGAGGCAGTAGCAGACGCGCGAGTTGGCCGCCGAGCCCCTCCCCTGGCAGAGGATTCCCTGGCGGCGCGCATAGGCGACGATGTCCCGGACGGTGAGGAAGTAAGGCTCGTAGTGGAGCTCGGCGATGAGCGCGAGCTCGTGCTCGATGGCATCACGCTCGCCTTGCGGCACACCGTCGGGCCAGCGCCAGTGCGCACCCTCGTACGTGAGTCGGCGCAGGTACCCGGCCGGGGTCTCCCCCGGCGGCACGAGTTCGCGCGGGTACTCGTAGCGCAGCTCATCGAGACAGAAGCCGCAAGCGCCCGCCAGCTCCACCGTCGCGGCGAGCAACTCGCGCGGATAAAGGCGCGCCAGGCGCGCGCGCTCGCGCAGGTAACGCTCGCCGTTGGCGTACAGCCCTGCCCCCACCTCGGCGACGGGAAGCTTGAGGCGGATCGCGGTCAGGGCGTCCTGCAGATGCCGCCGCGCGCGCACGTGCATGTGGACATCGCCACAGGCGATGAGTGGCACCGCGCAGTGCGCGCCGAGGCGCGTGAGGGCCTCAATATGCGCCCGATCGCTGCCGGCGCGCAGCAGCTCGACCCCGATGCGCAGCCGGCCGGGGAAACGCTCGGCGAGCCAGGCGAGTTCCGCGGACTGCGGCTGCGCGGCGGGCAGCCACAGGATGAAGCACTGCTGCAGGTCCGCCGCCTCCAGATCGGCGCGCGTGAGCGTGTAGCGGCCCTTCACCGCCGCGCGCCGGCCGCGCGTGATCAGGCGGCACAGCCGCCCGTAGCCGCGCCGGTCGATGGCCAGCGCGACCAGCTTGAGCCCGCAGCTCAGGCGAAACTCCGCGCCGATGATGAGCTTCACGCCGCGTGGCTTGGCCGCCATGTGCGCGCGCACCACGCCGGCCACCGAGCACTCATCGGTGATGGCGAGCGCGCTATAGCCCAGTGCGTGCGCCTGCTCCACCAGCTCGTGCGGATGCGAGGCGCCGCGCAGGAAAGTGAAGTTGGACAGGCAATGCAGCTCCGCGTACGCCGGCAACCCTGCTTCGTGAGATGCGCACGATCCGGGAGGAAGTGACATGTCACGCGCGCAGACGGATGCGCCTCGCATGTTCATCCGAATACCCCGTGCAGAAACCAGCCATGGGGCGCGGCGCGATCGCGAAATACCCACAGGCGCACTCGATGCAGGTCCACGGCGGTGTAGTAATCGCGCGCGATTTCTCCGCCGTCCCACCAGCCGGTCTCGATGCGTTCCGGCTCACTCACCAGACGCAGCGGGCCGCGGCGCCGGGGCAGTCCGTCGCGCACGCTCAGCGGCCGCGGCGCGGGTAGGAGCCACAGTGGCCGCCGGCCGGCGGCCACTGCATCCGTGCTGCTGCCGACGTGCGCGCCGCGACGGCTGGCGGCGGGCGGTGGCTCGGTCAGCGCCCAGGCGTTTTCGGGCCGGTGTGCCGCAAGCCGCGTGAGGCCATGCACCGCCTCGGAACCCAGGCGTGCGCGCAGACGCTCGATGAGTTCACAGGTCTCCTCGCCGGCGCTGCCACCGTGCTCGCCGGGTTGCCACAGACCGTTGCTGCCCGGCAGATACGGCACCAGGGCGTCGGCGCGCAGCTCGCAGGCTCGCGCCGGTTCCGGCAGGTCGAGCACGCTCAGGTGCTCGCCGAGAAGCCCGGCGAGACGCTGCACATCGGTTGCCGGAGCCGCGAGCCGCACCACGCAGCGCGTCGCCGGGACATGGCGGTGTTGGAAGCGGCATTCGAACTCCACCACCGCGCACTGGCGTGCCGTGAGGAAGGCGCCGAGCTCGGCGAACAGCGGGGCGAGCGCGGCGAGCAGCAAGGTGTGATTTTCCAGCTCGCAATCGAGCTCACGGCGGCGGCGGAAGCGCTCGGGGGCGTGGAAGGTAACGCGCGCCTCCGGCGTGCGTCCGGTGAGCACATCGAGCATGGCGAGCTGCTCACTGCCTACGCGGCGTGCAAAACCGGCGCGCGGCAAGCGCAGTGCCGCACCGATGGTGCGCACACCCATGCGCGCCAGGCGCGCCAGCGTATCCGGCGGCCAGCGCAGGCTCGCGAGCGGCAAAGGCGCCAGCTGTCCGGTGAGCTGTGCCGGATCCGTCACCGCGAGGGGCTTGCCTGCACGGGCCGCGACCAGCGCCGCGAGTGCCGCGGGCGCGAACGCCAGCACCGGCTGCACCTGCAGACGCCGGCACTCGCTCCTGAGCGCGCCGCGCAGTCCCGCCACCCCCGCGAACAGGTGCAGGCTCCCCTGCACTTCGAGCAGCAGGCCATCCGGCGGCGCCAGGCTCACGCGCGGCGTGAACCGTTGTGCGCAGACCGCAAGCTGCTGCAGCTTTTCCGGGTTGATTCCCGGCAGATGCAGGCCGGCCCATAACTCGCCCGTCCGCCCGCCGGGAGCATGCCGGGGGGTGATGCGCAGGGGTGCAGCCCGCGGTTGGACCCCTCCTGCGTCGGCAGGCAAAGCCGACTTGCCTGCCTTGCCGGCGGTGGCTCGTAGGACGTGCAGGGACATGCCGTGTCTTTCCGTTCAAACAGGCCAGCTGGGCCTCAAGAGATCGACCGCGCCGCGCATGGCGCCCCGGCCCTTCAAGAGCGTGATGCGCACACCTGCGCTGATCGGCTGCAGACTCAGGCGCAAAACCGCGGCCGATGCCTCGCGCGCCGCTCGCCGTGGACGAAACAGCACGCCGAGGGTCCGGCCCCGCTCGGCGGCGAGTTGCAAACGGCGGATTTCGCGCGCTTGCGGCTGCCGCGCCCACGCCAGGGCCACGTCACAGGCGCCCGAGCCGAGCACCTGCTCGAGAGCCCACAGCGGACGCGCGCCACCCACCACTGCCACCCGATCGAGCACGATGCCCTGGGACACGAGTGCCGGCGCAAAGGGCATCAAGGGTGGGGCGACCCACACGCACCAGCGTGCCGCCGCGGTACGCGTCAGGGCGGCGAGCGCCGGCAACAGCAGGTACAGCTCACCGCTGCCGAAACGGGAGACGAGGATCTCGATCAGACCGGTGCGCGGCCAGCCATAACCCGGCAGGTACGCATCCAGAGCCGCAAATCCGCTGGGGAGCCCGCGCTGGTGCGCAGCGCTGCGGCCGCGCCAGATGGTCGGATGCTCGAGCAAACGAGCGAGCTTCGCTTCGCGATCCATGACGGATCATGAGCAAACAAATCTAACCTCTCGGAATTCCGTGTGTTGCATGCAATGCACGAGAATTCACATCAAGCCGCTCGCGCGGCCCCGGCGCACCACACCCACCACGATGCCCTCGATGAGCAGCGGCTCCTCTTTCAGATCTACCCGGATCGGCTCGAACTCGGTGTTCTCGGGCAACAGCCACACGATGGAGCCTTCCTGGCGGTAGCGTTTCACGGTGACTTCGTTCTCCAGGCGCGCCACCACGATCTGGCGGCTGCGGACTTCCGAGGTGCGGTGCACCGCGACCAGATCCCCGTCGAGGATCCCGGCATCTTTCATGCTCATGCCGGTGACCCTCAGAAGGTAATGCGGTCGTGGCTGAAACAGTCCCGGATCGATCTGCAGCCGCGCCTCGAAGTTCTCTTCGGCGAAAATGGGCTTGCCGGCGGCCACCCGGCCGATGAGCGGCAGCCCGATCTGCTCGCGGATGGTGTCCTTGAGCTGGATCCCCCGCGAGGTGCCCGGCACGAGCGCGATGACGCCCTTGCGGGCCAGGGCCCGCAAATGCTCCTCGGCGGCGTTGGCGGAGCGGAAACCCAGCTCGTGCGCGATTTCGGCACGCGTCGGCGGCATACCGGTATTGGAGATGAAGCGCTGGATGAGGCGCAGGATCTGTGTCTGGCGGGGGGTAAGGTCGGACATTTCGGCTGCCTGTTTATATATACAGCTACTGTAATTATATCCAGATCGGCGTCCACGGCAAGAGGCCTAAGGGCTTGCGCTCCATAAGACCTCAGGGCTGTGTTCCCGTGCCCGTCGTGCGCCTGGCACGCGTGCCCCGTCCCGTCCACGGTTGCCGTCAGTTGCTGCGTCTTGTGCGCTGACACATGCGAGCGGCGCCAATCGCAATTAAAAATTCTTAAGAAAGCGATTCAATGCCCCTGAAGACCTTCCGCCTTGCCGCAGCTGTCCGCCAACCTGTGACGCAACAGCCGGGAATTTCAGTGTCAACCGCCTCGCCACCGCCCGCAAACACGCCCGCGTCCGACACCGGACCGCCGATATAACTGTCGCGATCAGAAGACAAGGGCGTGTTTGCAGTTGCATTCCCGTTGTAAATTTGATGCAGTTGCGCGCTGCGAACGAGGAGTCGCTTCGGTTACAGGACCTCCCGAATCAACAACCCAAGGGGACGATTATGAAGTGCGCGAGCATTGTGAAAGCGGCCGCTGCCGTGGCCGTGGCGGTTGGACTGGCGGCTTGTACGGATATCAAGCCCCTCCAGGCGGAAGTGGCGGATCTGAAGGCTCAGCTGGCCAAGGTGCAAGGCGACGCGTCGGCCGCCAAGAGCTCCGCTGATCAGGCGAACAGCGCGGCCCAATCGGCCAATCAGGCGGCCAGTGGCGCGCAGAGCACGGCCAACCAGGCGGTGGCGGCGGCCCATGCCAGCCAGTCGTGCTGCGACGCGACCAATGAGAAGATCGACCGGATGTTCAAGCGGTCGGTTTCCAAGTAAGCGACGGGTCCCGACAATCCGCAACGCCGCGCGGTGAGCGCGGCGTTTTTTTGGCGGCAGCGCTGTCAGTAGCGCACCAGCGCCGAACCCCAGGTAAAGCCGCCACCGAAGGCCTCCAGCAGCAGCAGGTCGCCGCGCTTGATACGCCCATCGCGCACCGCGACGTCCAGCGCCAGCGGCACGGAGGCCGCCGAAGTGTTGCCGTGATCCTGCACGGTGACGATCACCCGTTCCATGGGCATGTCGAGCTTGCGCGCGGTGGCCTGGATGATGCGGATGTTGGCCTGGTGAGGCACCAGCCAGTCGACCGCGCTGCGATCGAGCCCGTTGGCCGCCAGCGCCTCGTCAACCGCGCTGCCGAGCTTGGTGACGGCGACCTTGAAGACCTCGTTACCCGCCATGATGATTGCGAGCCGCTCGGCGAACCCCCGCGACACACCGCTGCCGCAATACAACAGGTCCTTGTATTGACCGTCCGAGTGCAGGTGGGTCGAGAGCACGCCGGGCGCATCGCTCGGCTCGAGCACCACCGCGCCCGCGCCATCGGCGAATAATACCGCGGTGGAGCGGTCGCTCCAGTCAGTGATGCGCGACAGGGTCTCCGCACCGATCACCAGCGCGCGCCGCGCCTCGCCGCAGCGTACGTACTTGTCGGCGATCGACAGCGCGTACATGAACCCGGCGCAGGCGGTCTCGAGGCTGAAGGCCGGCACGCCGCGACAGCCCAGGCGCTGCTGCAGCAGCGTGCCGCAGTTGGGAAACACCAGATCCGGCGTGGTGGTGCCGAAGGCGATGAAGTCCACCTCAGCCGGTGCGACGCCGGCCGCATCCAGGGCGCGGCGCGCGGCCTTTTCCGCCAGATCGACCGTCGTCTCGCCCTCGGCGGCGACGTGGCGGCGCTCGATGCCGGTGCGGCTGCGGATCCACTCATCGGTGGTATCGACCATCTTCTCCAGATCGAAGTTGGTGATCACCTTCTCCGGCAGATGCGAGCCGGTGCCGGCGATACGCGAGTGAATCAATTAGCCGCCCCTTCCGCCAGTGCGTGCGCTATGTGCGCCGTGAGTCCCTGCCGGGCCGCGAGCGCGGCCGTGCCGATCGCGCGCGCGAACGCAACACCGTCGGCTCGACCGTGGCTTTTTACCACGATCCCGGCAAGCCCCACCATGCACGCGCCGTTGTAGCGGCGTGGGTCGAGCCCGGCCGCCGCGCGGCGCAGCACTGGGCCTGCGATGAGGCCGGCGAGGCGATCGAGGAACGAGGACTGAAACTCCTGGCGCATGCGATCGGCGATCAGGCCGGCGACGCCCTCCATGGTCTTCAGGGCGACGTTGCCCGTGAAGCCGTCGGTCACCACGACGTCGACCCTGCCCGAGAAGATGTCATCGCCTTCCACGAAGCCCACGTAGTTCAGCCCGCTGCGCGCGAGCAGCGCGTGCGCCGCCTGCACCACCTCGTGTCCCTTCATGTCCTCCTCGCCGATGTTGAGGAGACCGATGCGTGGCGCCGCGAGACCGTACACGTCGCGGGCGATGATGGCGCCCATGGCGGCGAACTGGCGCAACTGCTCGGGTGTCGCCTTGGTGTTGGCGCCCAGATCGAGCATGTGCGTGTGACCGTGCGCGGCGGGGATGGCGGAGATGATGGCGGCGCGCTCCACGCCGGGCAGAGTTCCGAGCACGAAGTGCGCGATCGCGGTGAGCGCTCCGGTGTTACCCGCGCTCACGCACGCGCAGGCGCGCCCGTCCTGCACCAGATCGACCGCGACGCGCATCGAGGAGTCTTTCTTGCGACGGATCGCCTCGCGTGGCTTGTCTTCCATCGCCACCACCTGGGAGGCGGCCACGACGATCGCGCGCTCGCGAACCGAGGCCGGCAGCGGTGCCAGGGCTGGGATAATCAACTGCGGCTCCCCGACCAGCTGTGCGCGCAGCTGTGGATCGTCGCTCAGGGCGCGCAGCGCACCGGCAATGTACTCACGCGGCTCATGGTCGCCGCTCATCACATCGATTGCGATCGGCAGCACGCAGGCCTTTGGGTCGGGGGCGGAACCTTGAGGGTCTATTCCTTCTCTTCGGTCGCGGCGGGCTTCTCGATCACGCGCCGGCCCCGATAGAAACCATCCGGCGTGATCCGGTGACGCAGGTGCGTCTCACCTGACTGCGGGTCGGTCGACAGCGCCGGCTTGGCGAGGGCATCGTGTGATCGGTGCATTCCGCGTCGCGAGGGCGTCTTGCGGCTCTTTTGAACGGCCATGTGTCTTAGCTCCTAACTCGATCCACCAAACTAACGTTTCAACAGCTCGCCAAGGCGCGCAAACGGCGTGTGCGTCGCCTCGCCCGCCTGCTCCTGCACCACGCCAGGGGCCGGCGCCACACGGCACTCCTCGCCCTCCCCGTGCAGAGGCACGATGGGCAGCGTCAGCAACATCTCTTCCGTGACGAGCTCGCCGATGCTGATGCGACCACCCGGAGCGAGCACCGGCTCCAGATCCGCGGGCACCTGGCCCACATCCGCTTCCCGTGCGATGAGTCCCAGCCGCACCACCGTGTCGACGGGCACCTGCATCGGCCTCAGGCACCGCTGGCACTCGAGCGTAGCCACCCCGCTCAGCGCCAGCTGCGCGACGGCGACGCTCGCCTCGCGCTTGAAGTTGACGCGCCCGTGCACGCTGCCGGTCACGCTCGCACGCTGCGAGCGCAAGCCGGAAAGCTCGGCGAGCGGGACAGCAAAGTCGACGTCGGCTCCGCCGTCAGCCAGCCGGTCCACTTCGAGCGGCCTCGACCAGGGCGGCGACATGGGGCGCGTATAATAGGTAGCGACTCTCCCCAAGTCAAAATCCGACTTGGGGCTAAGCCATTGTTTCCAGTGATCTTGCCACCGCTGATCCTCGCCTCGACCTCCCCTTACCGTCGCGAACTGCTGGCGCGGCTGCGCCTCGCGTTCGAAGCGCTGCCGCCCGGGGTGCCCGAGGAGCGCATCGACGGGGAGTCCCCGGCCGATCAAGCGCTGCGGCTCGCCCTCGCGAAGGCGCAGGCCGTCGCCGGCAGGCACCCGGGCGCCCTCGTGATCGGTGCCGACCAGGTGGCCGCGGAGGGTGAGCGGCTGCTCGGCAAACCCGGTGACGCAGGGCGCTGCCGCGCGCAGCTGGCTTCCTTGAGCGGCAAGACCGCGCGCTTCTACACCGCCTGTGCGGTGCTCGGAGTCAACGCGGGTGTGCGCCGTGCCCACGTGGACACCACCACGGTGGTGTTTCGCTCACTGAGCGGGGAGGAGATCGAGCGCTACGTCGCGAGCGAGCAGCCCTACGACTGCGCCGGTGGCTTCAAGGCGGAGGCGTTAGGTATTGCGCTGCTCGAGTGCATCGAGAGCCAGGATCCGACGGCTCTCATCGGGCTGCCGCTCATCTGGCTCGCGGGGACGCTGCGCGGCGCGGGTTACCACCTGCCCTGAGCCGACCGCTCGCTTTGGTGTGCCGCGATGCCAGCTCATCGAGCAGCGCGGCCAGCTGCGGCGGCAACGGTGAATTGACGCTGAACTCCCCGCCCTGCGGCCACGTGAAGCTGACGCTGTGCGCGTGCAGGAACATGCGGCCGAGGCCGAGCGCACGCAGCTCATCGTTGAACGCGGCATCGCCGTACTTTTCATCCCCCGCCACCGGGTGTCCGGCGTGCTGTGCGTGCACGCGGATCTGATGAGTGCGGCCCGTGCGCAGCGTGACTTCCACCAGCGTCCCCGTCCTGCCGAAGAACTGCACCGGACGGAACTCACTCACCGAGGGTTTGCCGGAAGGACCCGCACGCACCGTGCGCTCGCCGCCGACCCGCGTATCGGTGCGTAGCGGAACATCGATGCGCTTGGCGCCGAGCTCCCACTTGCCCCGCACGAGGGCGAGGTAGCGCTTCTCGAAACCGTCCGTGCGCAAGAGCGCGTGCAGACTGCGCAGCGTCGCCGCCTTACGCGCGATGAGCAGGCACCCGCTGGTATCGCGGTCGAGGCGATGCACCAGCTCCAGGGACTCGTCCGGGCGCAGGGCACGCAGCGCCTCGATGACCCCGAAGCTCACCCCGCTGCCGCCGTGGACCGCGACACCGGCGGGCTTGTCGAGCACTAGGAGCTTCTCGTCCTGGTAGATGATGGCCTTGCCGATGCTCTCGCACAGCTGCGCCGAAGGCCTGCCGGATTGCGCCGGCGGCAGCACCCGCACCGGGGGAATGCGGATGCGGTCGTTGAGCTGCAGGCGTGTCTCGGGGCCCGCGCGGCGTCCGTTTACCCGCACCTCGCCCTTGCGGATGACGCGGTAGACGCGGCTGCGCGGCACTCCCCCCAGACGCCGCTGAACATAGTTATCCAGCCGCTGGCCAGCCTCCTGCAGGCTCACCTCAAAGTGCTGCACCTCGGTGCGGATCTCGCGTGGATTGGGCTCCGGCAAGGGGTTCTCAGCGTAAGGCATTGTTTCTACAATAGTCTGTCGAGTATACTCTGTGGGTCGTCCGCGACGCGGACGCACCAGCGGTGGCGGCAGTGGCCGCCGCCCGTTTAGTTGGACCTCTGAATCGAGGCCATCGCATTGGGCCGACAAGATCGCGCCACCTGCGTCGAATCTCGCAAACCGAGACTTCCGCAGTCGGCGCCGTCGGTTGAGTTCACCGAAGGTTTCCTTTCTGCACCGCCCCAATGAATGAGGCGGTCAGTGCCATGAATAACGAGACTCGCTCTCCTTCGTCAGGTTCAAGGAATCTTCGCAGCCGCGGACCCACGGTCCGGCGGCCCCCCGCCGCATGCTTGCCGACCCCTCACCGCACAGTAGGGGCACATGAAGAGAATGCTAGTGAATGCAACTCAGGAAGAGGAGTTGCGCGTCGCTCTGGTTGATGGACAGAAACTGTTTGACCTGAGTATCGACCTACCTTCCCGCGAACAGAAAAAAGCCAACGTTTACAAGGCCCGTATCTCGCGCGTCGAGCCCTCGCTCGAAGCCTGCTTCGTCGATTACGGCGCCCAGCGCCACGGCTTCCTGCCGCTGAAGGAAGTCTCCAAGGAGTACTTCCGCCAGGCCCCGCAGGGCGGACGGATGAACATCCGCGAGCTGCTGTCGGAGGGGCAGGAAGTCATCGTGCAGGTGGAGAAGGAGGAGCGCGGCACCAAGGGCGCAGCGCTCACCACGTTCGTCAGCCTGGCCGGGCGTTTCCTGGTGCTCATGCCGAACAACCCGCGTGCGGGCGGTGTCTCGCGCCGCATCGAAGGCGAGGACCGTGACCAGATGCGCGAAGTCATGAGCCAGCTGCAGATCCCCGAGGGCATGGGTGCGATCGTGCGTACCGCCGGCGTCGGCCGCACGGCCCAGGAGCTGCAATGGGACCTCGACAATCTCAAGGTCCAGTGGGAGCAGATCGCCGCGGCCGCCAAGGACCGGGCGGCCCCGTTCCTGGTGTTCCGCGAGAGCGATGCCGTGACGCGCTCCATGCGCGATTACCTCTCCGACGATGTCGGCGAGGTGCTGGTGGACAGCCAGGCCGCCTTCCAGAAGGCCCAGGAGTACATGCAGCGCTTCATGCCGGCCGAGGCGCAGCGGCGCTTGAAGCTCTACACCGACGACATTCCGCTCTTTACGCGCTTCCAGATCGAAAGCCAGATCGAGTCCGCCTACGCCCACAAGGTGCAACTGCCTTCCGGCGGCAGCATCGTCATCGATTACACCGAAGCGCTGGTGTCGATCGACATCAACTCGGCGCGCGCCACGCGCGGCGGCGACATCGAGACCACCGCCACCAACACCAATCTGGAGGCCGCGGACGAGATCGCCCGGCAGCTGCGCATCCGTGACATCGGCGGCCTCATCGTCATCGACTTCATCGACATGGAGTCCCCCAAGAACCAACGCGACGTCGAGGACCGGCTGCGCGACGCGATGAAGATGGATCGCGCCCGCATCCAGATCGGCCGCCTGTCGCGCTTCGGCTTGCTCGAGATGTCGCGGCAGCGCCTGCGGCCCTCGCTCGGGGAGTCCAGTCACATCGTCTGCCCGCGCTGCGTCGGCATCGGCAGCATCCGCAGCGTCGAGTCGATGACGCTCGCGGTGCTGCGCCTGATCGGCGAGGAGCTGCGCAAGGACCGCACCGCGCGCGTGATCGCGCAGGTGCCGGTCGCCGTCGCCACCTATCTCATCAACGAGAAGCGCGAATGGCTGCGTACCCTCGAGGACAAGAGCGAAGCCGAACTCATCGTCGTACCGAATGAGAACATTCAGACGCCCGAGTACTCGATCAGGCGCGTGCGCCACGACGAGATGGACCTGCCCGAGCACCGGCAGGCGACCTACCTCATGCCGAGCGCGCCGGAGATCACCGAGCCCGGGATTGCCCAGGACAAGAAGCCGCAGTCGGAGGCTGCAGCCGTGGCCACCCTGCTGCCGGCCACCTCCGCACCGGGTGGCGCGCCGCCCGCGGCGCCCGCGGCGCCCGCGGCGGCACGCGGCCAGGCAGACGCACAACAGGCACAGGTTGGCTTCTGGGCGCGCCTCAAGCGATTGTTGGCGGGCGAGCCGGTGGCGGCGGAGCCGGCGCCGCCGACGAGCGCAGCAGCATCCCCGGCACGCGCACCGCGCCGCGACGGTGGGCCACGCCGCGACGGCCGTGAGCATTCGCGCCATCCGCGCTACGGCGATGGCTCGCGGCGCGATCGTAGTGACGGCCGCCGTGGCGATGGCCGCGATCGGGATCGCAACCGCGACGGCCGGGACCGTGATGGTAATCGCGACCCGGGTCGCAGACCCGAGCGCTTCGCCGAGCGCGGCGCCGAGCGCAGCGTCCCCAACCGTGGCGAACCCAGTCAGCAGCCTGCGGATGCTGCTGCACGCCCGGACTCCGGCGCTGCGGCGCCCTCCTCTGCCGCAGCGGGCGAGGCGCGCGCGGATCGCCCGGAGCGCACCGACCGTCCCGAGCGTGGCGGGCGTGGCCGGCGGGGTCGCCGTCGCGGCCGGCGCGGCGGCGGTGGTGGTGCGCGCGAGGGCGGCATCGGACAGCCCGCAGTCGGGCCGACCGCAGAACGCGAACCCGTGGTGACACCGTCGGCGGAGCCGAATGCGCCGGCGCCCGATCGGGAGCCGCGCGAGCCACCCCCGGTGCGCGAATTCCACGCCGAGCCGAGTGAGCCGCCGGCGCGGCACGAGCCGGCCACGATTGCGCATTTCGAGCCGCAACCTAAGGTGGACGCCCCGAACAAACCCTACGTCGTGTGGTCGTCCGCGCCTGCGCCGGAAAAGACCACCGAGCGGGGTACGGAGGAATAGACCTCAGGCCGCGCGGCTGCGCTGGCGCAGGTGTGCCAGCAGGCCTCGTGTGGCCGCCTCGATGAGGTCGAGCACCTCCTCGAAGCCGTTGGGTCCGCCGTAGTATGGGTCCGGAACATCCTCCGGACCCGCCTGCGGAGAAAACTCGAGGAACAGCCGCAGCCGCTCGTGCGCGGCCGGCGGGGCGCGCCGGCGCAGCGCCTGCAGGTTCTCGCGATCCATCGCCAGAATCAGATCGAAGCGCTCGAAGTCGCCGGGCTCGACAATGCGCGCGCGCAACCCCGAGAGGTCGTACCCACGGCGGGCCGCAGCCTGCCGCGTGCGGGGATCCGGGGGTTCGCCGACGTGGTACCCGGCCGTGCCAGCCGAGTCCACTTCGATGGTCAGCTCCGGCGCCTCGCGCGCTGCGAGCATGCGCAGCACGCCCGCGGCAGTCGGCGAGCGGCAGATGTTGCCGAGACAAACGAACAGAATCCGCACGGACTCTATCTTACGCTGTACCCGCGGCCCTCGAGGCAGGCGCGCATCGCACGCTGGTAGTCCGCGCGCTTCAGTGCGGCCTGCTCCGGCGGCACACCGCCGGCGGGCTGAGTCGGGTCGAACCCGGTCTGCGTCGACGCCCACTTGTGACACTCGTACTTGTCGTTGGCCTGCTGATCCGCGGGCTGACCGTTCTGCGGATAGATGTACAGATCCTCTCCCGGCGGCGCCGCGCTCGGCGGCGGCTCGGTGCTCACGGCCTGATCATTCGGCGGCTCTACGACCTCGTAGCCATTTTCGCCGTCGTGCCACACGTAGTAGGTGTCGTTGGCGTAGTAGTACGGCAACCCGCCAACCCACACCGTGTTGTAAAACGGCGGCAGCACCGGAACGAACACGCCGATGGGGGCCGCCACGACCACGAAGCTCGGGCCACGCGGCGCGTACCACACGCCACCCGAGTAATAGAAGTGACCGCCTGGGTGGTTGACGATGAAGGGCCTGCCGGGCACCTCGCGCGCGAAACCGCCGCGGTCGGGGTAGTAGTGGTTGTGGCCGTGGCGCGCATCGAAATGCTCGGCACGCGCGCCTCCATGGCGCTCATCCGCCCGCACGGCCGTCGCGGTGAGCGCCAGCGCCAGCGCCACGATTGCCGCACCGCACGCGCCTGCGAAGACTCTCCTCATGAGCTCACCGTACGCTGTAACCGCGCGCATCCAGGCAAGCGCCGATGGCGCGCCGGTAGTTGGCCGCCTTCTGCTCCTGCTCGGCCGCCTGGCGCCGATCGCTCACGACCACCGTGCGCGCTTCCTGGGCGTTGGCAGCGTCAGCGGCGTTGCCGATCGCACCGCCCACCACCGCGCCCGCCAGCGCGCCGGTGGCGGCTTCCCACGGCCGGGAGATCGCCGCGCCGATGATGGCGCCGGTCACGGCGCCCACCGCGGTGCCCGTTCCCGGAGGCGGCCCGGCCGACACGACACGCACGCGCTCGTGCGGCGGCACGCCCGGGGCACTCGGATCAAAGCCGGTCTGCTGCGTCGCCCACTGGCTGCACTCGTAATGGTCGCGATCCTGCTGCTGCGGCGTCTGGCCGTGCAGTGGATACGCATAGACATCGGGAGTCGGCGGCGGCGGCGCCTCGTTGGGCACGCGTTGCACCGGCCGGGGCGGCGGCTGCGCCACACAACCTGCCAGAGCCAAGCCGGCCAGGGTTATCGCCGCCAGCCAGGGCAGGCGGATGCTCGTTTGGGTTCGGTTCATGATCGGGCCTCTTCCCTTGAAGCACACAGCTTCTATGAAGAACGCTGATTGCGGGCTAGCGGTTGACAGTTCAAGACCTGAGCCAACACGGCTGATTTGACGCCAGCACGGCCGGCAAGTTCCGGCGGCCGCCGTGCCTTGCTGCGCGCGGCACCGTGCCGCTGGCGCTGACTGTGAACAATTGTCAAGGCGGCCTGCGCCTGCAGACACCGAAGCAAGTGTAGCGCTTCAGCGCGCCGGCGCAGTGATCAGCGCCCTGACACGCTCGAGATCTGCGAGCGTGTTCACGTCCGGACCGGGGGGCTCGAGGGCCTCGGCGATCCAGACAGCCAAGCCGTGTTCCAGCGCGCGCAACTGCTCGAGTTTCTCGCGCGACTCGAGCGCACCGGGGGGGAGCTGCGCGAGGCGCAGCAGCTCGCCCACGCGGTAGGCGTAGATGCCGACGTGGCGGCGCGCGCCACCGCAATCTTGCTGACTGGCAAGGTCCGCGGGCGCGCTGTCGCGATTCCAGGGAATCGGCGCGCGGCTGAAATACAGCGCGCGCCCCGATGCGTCGGTCACCACTTTCACAGCGTTAGGATCCAGCATCTCCTGCACGGAAGCGATCGGGGTCGCGAGCGTGCCGACAGCCGCCTGCGGGTGCGCCTGCAGCACTGCAGCCACCTGGCCGATGAGCGCCGGGGGAATGAGCGGTTCATCGCCCTGAACATTCACCACGACCTCATCCTGCGGCCAACGGCGCGCGCGCGCGACCTCGGCGATGCGATCGGTGCCGGAGGCGTGGGTGCTGGCGGTCAGCACCGCCTCGGCACCGAAGGAGTGCGCGGCGCTGACGATGCGCTCATCGTCGGTGGCTATCAGCACTTCGCGCGCCCCGGCTGCGCAGGCACGTTCGTACACCCACTGCAGCATGGGCTTGCCGCCGATCGGGCGCAGCACCTTGCCCGCAAGCCGCGCCGAGGCATGACGCGCTGGTATCACCACCCTGAACACGCAGCGCTTCCGCTCAACGATCGAGCAGCGGATCGTCGGCGGCGAGCTGGCGCGCCTCTTCCTCCAGCATCACCGGCACCGCGTCGCGGATCGGATAGGCGAGCCGATCCATGCGGCATACCAGCACCTGCGCTTCGCGCTGGAACTTGAGCGGCCCCTTGCACACCGGGCAGGCGAGTATCTCGAGCAGGCGTGCATCCATCAGATCTGACCTCCGGCGACGCTGGTGGGGCGCACTTTCGCCAGCACACGCGCCAGCAACTCGTGCGCCTCGCGCGCGCCGAACTGCGCGGCGACCGGGACATACCACAGCCGCGGGTCGGCGAACGCCAGGCATTTTACGGCATCTTTCTCGGTCATGAGCACCGGCAAGCCGTCCGCGAACGCCAGCTCCGCGGGCACGAAGCGGTGGTGGTCGGCGAAGCCGTGCTCGATGACCTCGATGCCGTGCGCACGCAGCTCGCCGAAGAAGCGTGCCGGATTGCCGATCCCGGCGACGGCGTGCAGGCGCTGTCCGGAAAACCCGTGCAGCGCGCGCGCGGGCTCCTGTCCGTCGAGCCGCAGCGCCTCCTGCGCTACCAGGCGCATTTCCAGCGCCGGGGAGCTGCGCAACGTTGCCGCGAGCGAGCCGTGCTCGGGCGCGCCGTTCATCACTACCGCGTCAGGTTGCGGCAAACGCCCGAGCGGTTCACGCAGCGGCCCTGCCGGCAGCACCCGGCCGTTGCCGAAGCCGCGCGCGCCGTCGATCACCACGATCTCGCAATCGCGACCCAGGCGCAGATGCTGCAATCCGTCGTCCGCGAGGACGACATCCGCGCCTGCGGCCACCAGCGCGCGTGCGCCGGCGACGCGATCCTTCGCGACGATCGTCGGGCAGGCGGTGCGGCGCGCGATGATCAGCGGCTCGTCGCCGACCTGCCGCCAGTCGGAAGTCGACCGCACGGTGCGCGGTGCGGCGCCGCGGCGGCCGTAACCGCGCGAGACGATGCCCACCTTCAGTCCCTCGGCGATCAGCTGGCGCGCCAGCCAGATGGTGAGGGGGGTCTTGCCGGTGCCGCCAACCGTGAGATTGCCGATCACCACCACCGGCTTGCCGGCGCGCTCGGTGCGCACCCAGCCCGAGACATAGGCGCGGCGGCGCGCGCGCATCAGTGCGCCATACAACCAGGCGAGCGGCGTGAGGAGCGAGGGGCGCGCGCGCTCGCGATACCAAGCTTGCGTGAAGCGCTGCTCCATCGCCCTCAGCCCCGTCAGGCCGGGAACTGCAGGCGGTGCAGCTGCGCGTACAGGCCGCCGTGTGCCAGCAGTTGCAGGTGCGTGCCGCTCTCGGCGATCGTGCCCGCATCGAGCACGATGATCCGGTCGGCCTGCTCCACGGTGGACAGGCGGTGGGCGATGATGAAGGTGGTGCGGTGGAGCAAAAGCTGCGCCAGCGCCGCCTGGATGTGCCGCTCCGCCTCGGTGTCGAGCGCGGCGGTCGCCTCGTCGAGGATCAGGATCGGCGCATCCTTCAGCAGCGCCCGCGCGATGGCGATGCGCTGGCGCTGGCCGCCCGAGAGCAATACGCCGCGGTCGCCCACCAGAGTATCGAGCCCGTCGGGCTGGGCGCGCGCGAACTCGAGCACGTGTGCGGCCTCCGCCGCGCGCTCGATTGCCGCATCCGGCAGCTCGCGGCCGAAGGCGATGTTGTTGCGGATGGTGTCATCGAACAGCACCACGTCCTGGCTGACGACCGCGATCTGGTCGCGCAGGTTCTGCAGCACGTAATCGCGCACATCGCGGCCGTCGATGCGCACGCTGCCGGCGCCGGCGTCGTAGAAGCGCGGCAGGAGATTGACCAGGGTCGACTTGCCGCTGCCGGAGCGCCCGACGATCGCCAGACTCTCCCCCGCCGCGACCTGCAGCGACACGTCGCTGAGCGCCGCGGTGCGCTCGCGAGAGCGGGGCTCGCCGGATTCCATCGCCGCGGCGCGCGCGTACGAGAACGACACGTGATCGAACTGCACGGCCCCGTGCACGCGCGCCACACGCCAGCTGCCGCCCTGCGGCTCCGCCGGCTGATCCAGCAGCTCGAACAGGCTCTGCCCCGCGGCGATCCCCTGCTGCAGCGGGCCGGCCACCCCGACCAGCTCGCGCAGCGGCTGCGCGATGCTCACGAGCGCGGTGAGGAAGCCCAGCAGGTCACCCATGCTCATGCGGCCGTGGATGGCATCGGCGATCGCGATCGACAGCACGAACGCGAGACCCACGACGGTCACCAGCTGCACGGTCGGATTCGAGACTCCCTTGGTCAGAACGAGCTTCATGTTCGAGCGCAGGTTGCGATCGTTCACGGCGTCGAACTGCCGGCCCAGATGCTCCTGGGCGTTGTAGACCTTGATGAGCCGCGGGGCTTCGAAGCCCTCCTTGGCGACGCGCGTGACGTCGCCCATCGAGTCCTGGATGCGGCGGCTGTAGCGGCGGAACTTCTGGTTGATGACCGACACCAGCCAGCCCACCAGCGGCCCCATGATGAGCGCGATGAGCGTGAGACGCACGTTGAGCCACAGCAGAAAGCCGACCGAGGCGATGATGGTGAGCGTGGTGCGCACCGCGATGATCACCGAGTCGGTGGTCGCCTGACCGATCTGCTCGGTGTTGTAGGTGAGGCGCGACAGCAGCGTGGCGGAGGAGCTGCGATCGAAGTAACCGATCGGCAGGTGCAGGATGTGCCGGAACACCTCACGTCGCAGCTGGCTCACGATGCGGCGGCCGACGTAGCCCATGAAGTAGGTTTGGGTGAAATCGCCCAGGCCCCGCAGGATGAACAGGCCGATCAGCGCGAGCGGCACCCACACGATGGTGCGCGGGTCCTGGTGGGTGAAGGTGCCGTCGCCGAATTTCTTGGCGAGCAGCGCGAAGCTCGCCATGGTGGCGGAAAACAACACTCCGCCGAGGATCCCGAGTATGAAGCGCCCCCGATACGGGCGCAGGTAGCCGAGCAGGCGCCGGTAGGCGCGCAGCGGGCCGCCCCCGAGGGGTGCAGTACTCCTCGTTGCGACACCTGCGCCGAGCGTGTCGTTCAAGGCCTGCCCGCCGTCTCTTCCTTGACCGTCGCGATATTGACCTCGGCAAACCCGAGGCGCCCGAGCACGTCCATGGCGGTGATGACGGACTGGTGAGTCGCGCGCGCATCCGCGCGCATCGTGACCCGGATGCTGCGGCTGGTGCCGGCTTCCTTGAGCAGCGCGGCGCGCAGCGTCTCGGGACTCGCGTTGATGAGCTCGTGCCCGTTGACGAGATAACCCCCCTGCTGGGTCACGCTCACCACCAGCGGCTCGCCGCTCACCTTCTCGGCCGGCACCGCGCTCGCATGCGGCAGGTGCACGCGCAGACGCCCCTCGTCGCTGAACCGGCTCGACAGGATGAAGAACACCACCAGCAGCAGCACCACGTCGATCAGCGACACGACGTTGATCTCCGGCTCCTCGTGGCGGCGCGGCTTGAGGTTCACGGCACGTCAGGCCCGCTACGCTGCGGCCGCCGGCGAGGCCCGCTCGCGCAGCCGCGCCGCTTCCAGCGCGTCCGCCATGCGGATCGCGTGCTTCTCCATCTGCACCACGATGCCATCGACCCTGCCGCGCAGGTAACGATAGAAGATAAGGGCGGGAATGGCGACACACAGGCCGGCGACGGTGCAGATCAGCGCCTCGGCGATGCCGCCGGAGAGTGCGCGCGGGTCGCCCATGCCGCCTTGCTGGATGGCGTTGAAGGAGCGGATGATGCCGGTCACGGTGCCGAGCAGGCCGAGGAGCGGGGACACGCCGGCGATCGTGCCGAGCGTGTTGAGAAAGCGTTCGAGCTCGTGCACCACGTGGCGCCCGGTATCCTCCAGACGCTCCATCAGCATCTCGCGCGACCGGTGGCGGTTGGCGAGTCCGGTGGCCAGGAGTCTGCCGAGGGGCGAGTTCTGCTCGAGCGTCGTGATCACCTTGTCATTGATCTGGTTCGACTCGATCAGCTGCCACACGCGCTCCGGCAGCTCCTGCGGCAGCACGCGCTTGTCCTGCAGGGTCCACAAGCGCTCCAGAACGATGGCCGCCCCTGTGATCGAGCACAGAATGATCGGCCACATCAGCGGACCGCCGGCCCGCACTATTTCCCACATCCTACGCGACCCTTGGCAGCTTAAGGCTGCAAAGGCGGCATCATACCGGAGGGGCGCGGCCGCTCAAGGCAGTGCGGCCACTGCGGCACACGGCACATCCCCGCTGGCGGCCTTCTGGTAGAGTCCGCGGCTCGATGCCACGCCGGCTGCTGAAAAGACTGATCCCCGACCCGAACACGCTGCGCGAGCGCTGGTTCCTGCGGCCGTTCGGCGCGCGGCTCGCCGACCCGCTGCTGTGGACGCTGCATCGGCGCGGCGTGACGCATGCCTTCGGGGCCGGACTTGCCATCTGCTTCGTGCCCCTGCCGGTGCACCTGCTCCTGGCGACCAGCGTGGCGGTCATCTGGCGCCTCAACATTCCGGTGATCTGCGGCACCACCTTCCTGCTCAATCCCTTCACCGCGGTGCCGGCGTACTACCTCGCCTACCGGGTGGGAGCAGCGCTCCTGCACGTGCCGCGGCAGCATTTCAAGTTCGTCCCGAACTGGCACTGGTTCGGCCACAGCCTCGCGCCGGTGTGGCAGCCGTTCGTCGCCGGCTGCATCACCTGCGCGCTGTTCGCCGGCATCATCGGCTGGCTGGCGCTCGACCTGTTGTGGCGCTGGCAGGTGACGAGCCGCTACCGCGCCCGCCACGACACCCAGGCGGCGTGAGCCTGGCGCGCGCTGCACGCGCGCGGAGCCCAGGTCAGGCACGCGCGGTGAGCGTGCCGCGCTCGAGTTCGTAGACCCGCTCCATGCGGGTGGCGAGCTTCAAATCATGAGTCACCACCACCAGGCTCGTGCCGCGCTCGCGATTGAGCTCCAGCATCAGCGCCAGCACGCTGTCGGCGTTGCCGCCGTCGAGATTGCCGGTCGGCTCATCGGCCAGCACGATACGCGGCTGCGTCACCAGAGCGCGCGCTACGGCGGCGCGCTGCCGCTCCCCGCCCGAGAGCTGGTGCGGCCGGTGCTGCAGCCGCTCGCCAAGACCTACGCGCTCGAGCAGCCGCCGCGCCTCGGCACGCGCGCTCGCGACCTTCGTGCGCCGCACCAGCAGCGGCATGGCCACGTTCTCCAGGGCCGAGAATTCCGGCAGCAGGTGATGAAACTGATACACGAAGCCGAGCGCCCGGTTGCGCAGCGTGCCGCGCTCACTCTCGGTGAGGGAATGGATGTCACGCCCGGCGACCAACACCTCGCCCGCGGTGGGTCGGTCGAGACCGCCGAGAATCTGCAGCAGCGTGGTCTTGCCGGAGCCGGAGGCACCGACGATTGCGAGCCGCTCACCGGCGGACACCGCCAGCGCCACGCCCTGCAGCACCGGCAGCAGCACCGGCCCCTGGCGGAAAGTCTTGTGAACGCCGCGGGCTTCCAGAACCGTGTCACTCATGCCGCAAGGCCTCGGCGGGCGCGGTGCGCGCCGCACGCCACGACGGGTACACGGTCGCCAACGCGCACAGCACGAACGCCACGCCGCACACCCTGAGCACATCGATGCCCTCGACGTACGCGGGCAGTTCGCTCATGTAATACACCCGCGCATCGAGGAACTGCGTGCCGAGCAGATGCTCGAGCGCGCCCACCAGCGACTGCAGGTTGTCGGCGAGCAGCGTACCGAGCAGTGCTCCCAGCAGCGTGCCGGCGAGTCCGATCAGCACCCCCTGCACCGCGAATGTCAGCAGCACGTTGGGTGGCCCGGCGCCGAGGGTGCGCAGAATGGCGATGTCGGTCTGCTTCTCTTTCACGATCATGACCAGCGTGGCGACGATGTTGAAGGCGGCGACGGCGACGATCATCAGCAGGATGACGAACATCATCGACTTGGTGATCTCGATGTTGCGGAAGAAGTTGGCGTGATCCTGCGTCCAGTCGCTGACGTAGAAGCCCGGCCCGCCGAGCGAGAGCGCCACGCGGCGCACGAGCGCGGGGGCGCGCAGCGGATCAGCGAACGCCAGCCGCAGGCCGGTCACCGCTTCGCCGAGCTGAAACAGCCGCGCGGCGTCCGCCATGTGCACCAGCGCGAGTCCCCGGTCGAACTCGTACATGCCGGACTGAAACAGGCCCACCACCCGGAAGCGCCGCATGCGCGGCACGACCCCGGTGGGCGTCGCCGTGCCCTCGGGCGCGATCAGCACCACCGAGTCGCCCACGCGCGCGTTGAGCTCGTGCGCCAGCGCGCTGCCGAGAATGGTGCCGTAGGCGCCGGCCTTGAGCTCATCGAGGCTGCCGGAAATCACATGCCGTGCGAGACCGGTGGCGGCGTGCTCCTCCTGCGGCAGCACGCCGCGCACGCCCGCCCCCGCCAGGCGCCGCCCATTGGCGAGCATCGCCTGACTCTCGATGTAGGGGACCGCGGCCTGCACGCCGCTCTGGCGCCGCACCTGTCGCTGCAGGTCACGCCAGTCGGTGAGCGTGCCGGCAAGCCCCATGATGGTGGCGTGCGAGGTGACCGCGAGAATGCGGCTGCGCAGCTCGCGCTCGAAGCCGTTCATGACCGACAGCACCACGATGAGGGTCGCGACCCCCAGCGTCAGCCCGCATACCGATATGAGCGCGACGAACGACACGAAGCCGCGCCGGTGTGTCGAGCGCAGGTAACGCGTGCCGATAAGCCATTCGTATCCACCCATGGACTACTCGTAGCGCAGCGCTTCGGCCGGTGCGGTGCGCGCCGCGCGAATCGCCGGATACACGGTGGCGAGCGTCGTCAGCAGCAACGCCGCCACGACGATGGTGAGGATGCTGCTCCACTGCACCTCCGCGGGGATCGCGGTGTCGTAGTACACCTCGGCGTCCAGGATCTGAAAGCGGAACGTGCGCTGCAGAAACGGCACGATGGTATCCACGTGCAGCGCTAGCGCGAGCCCGAGCAGCACCCCGAGCGCCACGCCCAGCCAGCCGATCACCAGTCCCTGGGTGATGAATATGCCCATCACGCGCCGTGGCGATGCGCCCAGGGTGCGCACGATGGCGATGTCGGTGCGTTTGTCGGTGACCACCATCACCAGCATCGCGACGATGTTGAAGGCGGCGACCGCGACGATCAGCAGCAGGATGAGCGACATCATGGTCTTCTCGATGCGGATCGCGCGGAAGTAGTTGGCGTTGTCCTGGGTCCAGTCGCTGACCTCGAAGCTGCGCGGCAACAGCGCCCGCAGCCGCGCCGCAACCGAGGGCGCCGCGAGCACATCGTGCACGCGCACCCGCAGCCCCTCACTGGCGGTGTCTTGCGGGGCGAGTGCCCGCACGTCGTCCAGGTGCGCAAATATCAGGGTGGCGTCGTGATCCGGCAGCCCGACCTCGAACGTGCCGGCCACCGTGAATTCGCGCAGCTTCGGCGCCGGCGCGCCACCGGCGTCCACCGTCGGTACCAGCATGGTCAGCGAGTCACCGGGCGCCAATCCCAGCCGCTCGGCGATCACCTCGCCCACGATGATGCGCCCGGAGCCGGCAGTCAGATCCGCGAGCTGTCCCTGGGTGATGGCGTGCGCCAGCTCGGTCGCGCTGCCGGCGGCCCGTGGGTCGATGCCGCGAAGCAGCACCGGCAGCATCTCGGGGCGGCGCACGGCGAGTGCCTGCAGCTCCGCATAGGGCGCCACGCCGGCAACCCCCGCGACGCCCAGCACCGTGCGCGCGGCGCTCTGCCAGTCCGCGACCCCGGGTGCGGCCGGCGCGCCTGCCGGCGCCGTGGCGGCCGCGGTCACGCGCACCTGGGCGCTGAGTGACAGCAGCCGGTCGCGCAACTCGCCCTCGAATCCGTTCATCACCGACAGAATCACGATGAGAGCCGCGACACCCACGCACACCCCGACGAGCGACGCCCAGGTGATGAAGGAAACGAAGAAAGTGTGCGAGCGGGCACGCACGTAGCGCAGGCCCACGTAGATCGACAGGGGGTGAAACATCGTCGCGATTTAACCACAGTTACAGGCTTTTTCAGACGTGCGTCACAAAATCAGAGCCTGTGCCCCACCTTGCCCGCTTTGACAGATTCTTCGCGGTGCTATAGTCGTGCGGCAGTTGGAGGACAGTGGCATGCAGACCCGAATTCTCGCAGCGCTCCTGTGCGGTTGCGCTGGCGCCGGTGGCGCACTCGCGGATACCGTCGTCGTGAACGATCAGGTGCAGGTGCGTGAGACGCAGCTCGATCGCCCCAAACGCGGCAGCACCATGAGCGAAGTCGAGAAGCACTTCGGCGCGCCGGTCTCCCGACATCCCACGGTGGGCGGCGCTCCGCACCAGCCGCCGATCACGCGCTGGGACTACAGCGCCTTCTCGGTGTTCTTCGAGCACGACCGGGTCATTCATGCGGTGGTCACCGGCGGCTGAAGCTTCGGTCGCCGCAGCCCCTCGCTCCCTAACACCTCCCGCCCCGGCGATCGCGCACGCGCCGAACGCTTTCGGGTATGACAGCCCGGGCCTGGTGTCGCCAGACACCGACATTAACGCAGATGTGCTAGTCTTTCCTTTAACAGAATAATTCCCTTGGGGGAGTCTGTGTCGGCGGACGAGCCTCTCAGGGCCCAATTCGAGGCCCTCGTGCGCGCCGGAACGGTGCGCAGGAAAACGGCCGCGGTTCAGCTGGAAGCTGAAATCCGGCGCCGCGAGGAAGTGCTGCGGCAGACATTCCGCCGCTACGTCTCACCGCGGGTCGCCGACAAGATCCTCGAGGACCCGCAACTGCGCGACACGCTGCTCTCCACGGCCGACGTGCGCGCCCACGCGGTGGTGCTGTTCGCCGACCTGCGCGGCTTCACCAGCATTTCCGAGCAGCTCGAAGCGCACTGTGTCGTGCCCCTGCTCAATGAGTTCTTCTCGCTGCTGACGGAGATCACCTTCCGCCACGAGGGCACCGTGTTTCACATGGCGGGTGACTGCCTGATGCTCGGCTTCGGCGTGCCGCTGGAGCAGCCCGACAGTGCGGAGCGCGCCGTGCGCGCCGCCCGCGAGATGCTCGTCCGCTTCGGCGCGCTCGCCTGGTCCTGGAAGGAGCGCTACCAGGTCGACGCCGGGCTCGGCATCGGTATCAATGAGGGGGACGTGGTGGCCGGGAACATCGGCTCCTCCTCCTATATGAACTACACCATCATCGGTGACACGGTGAACATCGCCGCGCGTCTGTGCCAGAGGGCGCGTGCCGGGGAAATGCTGTTCTCCGGCGCCCTCAAGCAGTCGCTCGATGCGCACGGCATGGACGTCGGCGCGACCCCGCTCCCGCCCCTGCGGCTGCGCGGGCGCTCCCACCCCATCGACATCTTCTGCGTGCCGCTCGGAACGCGCATGCACGTGAGTGCAAGGCCGGTCAACGCCTGAGCACCGCGACGGCACGCACCCGCGCGCCCCCCCTGTCCCCGACGCTCCCCTGCTCGCGGCCTTGAGGCTTAGGTAAGCTGCCGGGCTTTCGCGCCAGCACGCTCTATGCCCTCATTGCTCAATCCGCCGCTGCCGGCCGGGGCCCACCGGCGTCTGCGCTGGCATCAGCTGTACGGCAGCGCCGCGGCACTGGCGCTGGCCGAAGCCACGCGCGCCGACCGGCGGCTGTACGTGGTCATCGTGGACGCGGCGCGCGAGCTCGAGCGGCTGACGGCCGAGCTGCGCTTCTTCGCCGGGGAGGAGCTGCCCCTGCTGCGGCTGCCGGACTGGGAAGTGCTGCCGTACGAGCTGTTCTCTCCCCATCCGGACATCACCTCCGAACGGCTGAAGAGTCTGTTCGAGCTGCCGCAGCTGCGGCACGGCTGCCTGATCGTCTCGGCCGACACGCTGATGCAGCGGCTGGCGCCGCGCAGCTACGTGCAGGGCCGGGCGTTCGAGCTCAGCAGGGGGCAGGCGCTCGCCATCGAGCCGTTCCGGCAACGACTCGTCGAGGCAGGCTATGCGAGTGTCAGCCAGGTGGTGAGTCCCGGAGAGTTCGCGGTGCGCGGCTCGCTCCTGGACGTGTTCCCCATGGGCGCCGCGGCGCCGCTGCGCATCGACCTGTTCGATGAGCAGATCGAGGCGATCCGCCGCTTCGATCCGGAAACGCAGCGCTCGCTCGATACGCTCCCCGGGGTGCGGTTGCTGCCGGCACGCGAGGTGCCGCTGGATACGGACGCGGTGAAGGATTTCCGCCGCCGCTACCGCACGCGCTTCGAGGGCGACCCGACCCGCAGCGGCGTTTATCGCGGCGTGAGCGAGGGACTCGCGCCCGCGGGGGTGGAGTTCTATCAGCCGCTGTTCTTCGATTCGATGGCGACATTGTTCGACTACCTGCCCGTGGATGCGGTGATCGTGCACGAGACCGCGCTGCCACAGACTCTCAGCAAGGCGTGGCAGGACATCGAGGCGCGTTACGAGGATCGCCGCCACGACATCGAGCGCCCGGTGCTCAGGCCCGCGGAGTTGTTTCTCGAGCCGGCCGCGCTGGAAGCGGCGCTCGCCGGATTCGCATCGATCACCCTCGATGCCTTCAAAGCGGAGACCGAGCTGCACGGTGCCGCGGCCGAGGTGCGCAATTTCCCCACCAGCGCGCCGCGCGAGCTGCGCGTCGACGGGCGCGCCGAGCGGCCGTTCGCAGCCCTCGATGCGTTCCTGAGTGACTTCGAGGGCCGCGTGCTGCTGGCGGCTGACTCGGCCGGACGGCGTGAGGTGCTGCAGGAGATGCTGCGCGCGCATCGCCACGAGGTGACCGTCGTTCCCGGCTGGGATGCGTTCGTCGCCGGCACGGCGCGGCTCGCACTGACGGTGGCGCCCGACCTCGAAGGCCTCACGCTCATCGCGCCGCCGATCGCGGTGATCGCGGAAGGGCAGCTGTTTGGGGCACGCGCCCGCCAGGAGCGGCGGCGCAAGCGCGCCGCGGATCCAGAGGCGATCCTGCGCGACCTCCAGGACCTCAATCCGGGCGCGCCGGTGGTGCACGAGGAGTACGGGGTCGGCCGCTACGCGGGCCTCAGACCGATGGACATCGGCGGGCAGCCCGGAGAGTTCCTGGTGCTCGAATATCAGGACGGCGACCGCATCTACGTGCCGGTGCACGCGCTGCACCTGGTGAGCCGCTACACCGGCGCCGCGCCCGAGAGTGCCCCGCTGCACAAGCTCGGCACCGATCAATGGGCCAGGGCCCGCAGGCGCGCCGCCGAACAGATCCGCGACGTGGCCGCGGAACTCCTCGATCTGTACGCGCGGCGCAAGGCCCAGCAGGGACTTGCCTTGGCGGCAAGCGAGCTCGACTACCAGTCCTTCGCCAACGCCTTCCCGTTCGAGGAGACCGAGGATCAGGCGCAGGCGATCGAGCAGGTGCTCGCCGACCTCGGCAGCGAGCGCCCCATGGACCGCATCGTGTGCGGCGATGTCGGCTTCGGCAAGACCGAAGTCGCTATGCGCGCGGCGTTCGTGGCCGCACAGGCGGGCAAGCAGGTCGCGGTACTCGCTCCGACCACGCTGCTGGTGCAGCAGCACCTGACCAACTTTCGCGACCGCTTCGCCGACTGGCCGGTGCGCATCGAGGGGCTGTCGCGTTTCGGGGGCTCGACGGAGACCCAGGCGGTGCTCGCGGGGCTCGAGCAGGGCAAGGTCGACATCGTCATCGCCACCCACCGCCTGCTGCATGCGCACGCGCGCTTCCGCGACCTGGGCCTGCTCATCATCGATGAGGAGCACCGCTTCGGGGTGCGCGACAAGCAGCGCCTGCAGGCGTTGCGCGCCAACGTGCACGTGCTCACCCTCACCGCAACCCCCATTCCGCGCACCCTCAACATGGCGCTCGGCGGCCTGCGCGACCTGTCGCTGATCACCACCGCTCCGGCGGGGCGGCTGGCGATCAAGACCTTCCTCATCGAGTGGCACGCGCCGACGCTGCGCGAGGCGGCATTGCGCGAGCTGCGCCGCGGCGGACAGATCTATTTCGTGCACAACGAAGTACGCACCATCGAGAAAATCGCCGCCGAGGTACAGGCACTGGTGCCGGAGGCGAGCCTGCGCATCGGCCACGGGCAGATGCGCGAGCGCGAGCTCGAGCAGTTGATGGTCGATTTCTATCACCGCCGCTTCAGCGTGCTGGTGTGCACCACCATCATCGAGAGCGGTATCGACGTGCCCACCGCCAACACCATCATGATCAATCGCGCCGACACACTCGGGCTGGCGCAGCTGCACCAGCTGCGCGGCCGCGTCGGACGCTCGCACCACCGCGCCTACGCGTATCTGATCGCGCCGCCGCGCCAGGCGCTGGCGCGCGATGCCGTCAAGCGGCTCGAGGCGATCGAGTCGATGGAGGAGCTGGGAGCGGGATTTGTGCTCGCGACCCATGACCTCGAGATCCGCGGTGCCGGTGAGTTGCTCGGTGAGGAGCAAAGCGGCCAGGTGACCGAGATCGGGCTGTCCCTGTATCTGGACATGCTCGAGCACGCGGTGCGGGCGCTCAAGGAAGGCCGCGAGCCGGTGCTCGACCAGCCGCTGGCCGCCGCCACCGAAGTCGAGCTGCGCCTGCCGGCGTTCCTGCCGGAGGTCTACGTCGGCGACGTGCACATGCGCCTGTCGCTCTACAAGCGCATCGCCGCCGCCGACAGCGAGGCGGCACTCGATGAGCTCAGCGCGGAAATCCACGATCGTTTTGGCCCGCTGCCCAGTGCGGCGCAGAGCCTGCTGCGCATCGCCAAACTCAAACTCACGGCGCGCGCCCTGGGGGTGCGCCGGCTCGACCTGGGCCTGCAGGGCGGCTCGGTGCTGTTCGAGGAGCGCTCACGCATCGACCCGGCCACCGTGGTGCGCATGATTCAGAGCGGCGCACGCGAGTACCGCCTCGAAGGACCACTGAAGCTGCGTGTGTCGCGCCAACTTCCCACCGAGAATGCCCGCTTCGAGTTTGCCGCGGATCTTCTGCGGCGCCTCGGCGAACCGCCCCGGCTCCATTAGAATGCCGCGCATGGACGCCCGCCTCCCGCCGTTGCAGCTTACGCTCGGCCTCACCGCGTGGGCGCTGCTCGCCGGCGTGCCGGCGGCGGCACAGGAGCCGCCGGCGACCGTGGGCACCGCCGGCCCGGTGTACAACATCGAGATCATCGTATTTCAGGACACCGCCACGCTCGGTGGGGCCGAGAACTGGAGCGCGGAGGCCGGCGCCGGCACCCACAGCATCGTCGCCGGCGATGAATCCACGACCGGCTCAGCGCAGGTGGGGCATTTCGTCGCCATGCTGCCAGCTTCCGTGTGGCAGCTGACGGAACTGGAGAACCGCCTGCGCGCGAGCGGCAGTTACGTGCCGGTGGCGCATGCGGCCTGGTCGCAGACGGCGAGCTCCTGGGGCACGCGCGCCGGCTTTGCCCTGCAGCGCCTCGGGATCAATGTCCAGGGTCTCAGCGGCACGGTGTTTCTGGAGCGCGGCCAGTTCCTGCACCTGGGGATGTCGCTGACCTACGCCATGCCCTCTGCGCCGCCTGGCCTCACCGCCGCGCCCGACACGCCGTTCACCCTCAACCAGAGCCGCCGCGTGCACTTCTACGAGCGCAACTACTTCGACCATCCGGCGTTCGGCGTGATCGCGCTGGTGACGCCTGCGCAGGGCACGCGAGCCCCGGGGCGTTAGCGGGCGGCGCAAGTGACGGCGCCGACCCTCTACAGCAGCTGCTCGGGGGTGAATTCCCAGCTCGTCCCTCCCCTCTCATCCCGCGCGCAGCGCACCCGCGCGCGCGAGGCGGCGATGAACCAGGTGTGCTGGGAATGGGGCTTGGCGCGGCCGAACACCGCGGGGGCGAGCACCGCTGCGCACGCGGCGTGTTCGGGATCGCGCACGGATTCGTAGCGGATCAGCTGAATGCCCGCCTGGCGCGCCTGGGCGGCGAACGCCTGCGTGCCCTGGTAGCTCACGCGGTGCGTCCACACGGGGCGGTCGCGCACCAACGGCTCAACCGTCAGATCCACGGCCGCCGCCGTGCGCACCGCGGCGCGAAACGCCGTGTGCGGCACGGGCTTCAGATCGGGCGTTGCGGGAGAGTCGAGCAGAAAGCGCAGCCGCCAGTAGCTCTTCTCCGCCAACGCCGTGCGCAATACCTCGGCGCCGTACCAGACTCCGGCCTCCAGCGCCGCACGGAAGCGGGAGCTGACGTGCGGGCGGTAGCGAAACGGTGTGGCGAGAAGATAGTGGAGCCTGCGCGCCTCCGGCGGCAGCGGCGGCTTGCTCTCCTCCAGCACCAGCTCGAGGCTCGCCTGCTCCTCGAGCGAGTCGACCAGCCGCATGGTCGAGGCCGTGTGCTGCGCCTCGACCACGCGCCACAGCTCGCGGCTGTAACGGCGCGCCTCAGATGCGAGCGCGGGCGGCGTCCAGGTAGTCAACCGTGCGCACCAGGCCGGCGGGTTCGCGCATGAGCGCCAGGGGCACCCCGCCCAAGGCATGGTTGTCGCTGCACAGCCAGGCACGCGCGGCGGCATCATCCGAGCCGACGATGGCGTCGAGGGAGCGGAACAGCCGCACGAACAGCGCCGCGAGCTGCCAGGGCTTGGAGCCGGGCTCGAGTGCCTTCCGGCCATGGGCGATGCGCGATAACGTCGCCCCGCTCACGCCGATGACCTGCGCCAGGTCCGCCTGCGCCACGTCCAGGAAGCGCGCCGCGCGCACCGTGGCGCGCGACAGGATGACGCCGGGGAGCGGTGCCGGGCGGGTCTTGACGGCCTGGGTGGTCATTTTCTGTGGAAATATTATCACGTCTTGATTTCCACAGCAAACAAGCTTCTGCCAGCCGGATCGGGGCCCTTCCCGCCCCGGGGCTGCCTGCGGTCGCGCGGCGCCCGAGGGCTCAAGGGGTCAGTGAAAATCCCCCGCCTCCGCAGTCACGATCCCGTCCTTGCCGTTCACTTTGGCTCGCTTCAGGGCGGCCCGGCAGGCCTTGAGCAGTCCCTCGAGCGGCAGTGCGCGCGGCGGCACGAGACTCGCGATCCCGGCGCTCACGGTGACGTAGCGCCCGGCGCCGGCGGTGGGGTGATGCATGAGCAGCTCGCGCACGCGCCGCGACACCACCTGGGCGTAATGGGTGGCCTTGTCCGCGGCCTCGCCCTGGGTCAACACGGCGAAGGTTCCGCCCTCCCAGCGGCCGACGAGATCCCCGCGCCGCCGGTAGGCGGCGCCAACTACGCGCGCGACGCGCCGGATGCAGGCATCGCCCGCCGAGCGGTCGAACTTGTCGTTGTAGGCGCCGAGGTCGTCGACGTCGAACAGGGTGAGGCCGATCTCGTGCGAGTCGCGCTGCGCGAGTACCCAGTCACGCTGCAGTAGCTCCTCGAAGTAGGCGCGTGAGTGCAGGCCGGTGAGGCGGTCTTCCCGCAGCCAGGTTGGCAGCCCGTCGGGGGTGCGCTCCGCGGCCTTGAGGCGCTCGCTGGCGTCGCGGTGGTAGCCGATGAAATGGGTGAGCTGGCCGGCCGGGCTGCGCACCGGCTGCACCACCATCTCGTTCCAGAACAGCGACCCGTCGGGACGATAGTTGCGCACCAGCACGCGTGCCGGCTCGCCCTTGTCCAGTGCCTCGCGCAGGCGCGTGCGCGCCTCCTGATCGCGGTCCGTGCCCTGCAGCATGCGCAGGTTGGTGCCCAGCAGCGCCGACGCCGGATAGCCGCACATGTCCACGAACGAGGAGTTGACGAACAACACCGGGCAGTCGCGGGCCGCGGCATCGCAGATCACGATGCCTTCGGGTGCGCTCTCAACCACGCGGCGCCAGGCCTCCGCCGACCAGTTGTTCATGTGTCGCGTCCGGCGTCCAGCGTCAGGGCCGGAGCGGCTGCGGCGCGGGCCAGCAACTCGCGCGCGCGCCCCCATTCAGCCGAAGCCTCGAGCCCGGAACGCACGGTGCCTGCGCGCCCGTGCAGGCGCACCAGGCGCAGGCTCGATGCCGGCTGCGGCTCGGCATCCAGGTGCTCCAGCAGCTCCATGACGCTCGCACGGTTATTGCACACCGGTAGCATGTCGCAACCTGCAGACAGTGCCCGTCGCGCCCGGGTCACGACGTCTCCGTAGGCTGCGGCGGCCCCTCCCATGGACAGATCATCCGCAAACACTACCCCCTGAAACCTGAGCTCTCCGCGCAGCACGTCGCGAATCCAGCGGCTGGAGAGGCTCGCCGGGGCCGAATCCACCGCCGGAAACAGCACGTGGGCCACCATGACCGCCGCCAGCCCGTTGGCCATCAGCCGCCGGTAGGGGGCCAGGTCGGGCGCGAGATCCGGGAGGGGGCGGCGGTCGACCGGCAGGGTGAGGTGGGAGTCGGCCACCACCGCCCCGTGTCCCGGAAAGTGCTTGGCGGTGGCCGCCATGCCCGCATCGCGCATCCCGTGCATCCAGGCGACGGCCAGCTGGCCCACGGCATCCGGCAGCGCATGGAAGGCGCGGTCCCCGATGAAGCTCACGCCGTGATCGAGGTCCACGCAGGGCGCAAAGGAGATGTCGACCCCGTGCGCGCGCAGCTCCGCCGCCATCAGCCAGCCCATGGCGCGCGCGAGCGTCACGCCGGCGCGGGCGTTCAGGTCAAATTCGTGACCGATACGCCGCGCGGCCGGCAGCAGCGAGAATCCCTCGCGGAAGCGCTGCACCCGCCCGCCCTCGTGATCCACGGCCACGATGAGCGGCGGCGTGCGCTCGGCATGAATCGCGCCGACCAGTGCGCTCAGCTGCTCGGGGTCGGTGTAGTTGCGCGTGAAGAGGATGACGCCGCCCACCAGCGGATGCCCCAGCAGCTCGCGGTCCTCGGCCGTGACGGTGCTGCCGGCGAGGTCGATCATCAGGGGGCCCAGACTCATGCCGGCGGCGCCGTGCGTCGGGGGCGCCGGCCGCCTGGCGTCAGCAGCGCCAGCGACTCAACGTGCGTGGTGTGCGGAAACATGTCGACTATACCCGCCGCCTGCAGCGCGAAGCCGTGCTCGTGCACCAGTACCGAAAGATCGCGCGCGAGACTGCCCGGGTGACAGGAAATATACACCAGCCGCTGCGGCGCCAGCGCCGCCAGCGCCGCCAACACCGCCGGCGCCCCGCTGCGCGGCGGGTCGAGCAGCACGTGGGTGAAGCTGTGGCGCATCCACGCAAGCGCCGCGTCGGGTGGTGTCGCGAGGTTGGCGAGGTGAAATTCGGCGTTGGCGATGCCGTTGCGACGGGCATTGCCGCGGGCACGCTCGATGAGCGCCCCGTCGCCCTCCACTCCCACTGCGCGCCCGGCCGAGCGCGCCAGTGCCAGGGTGAAGTTTCCCAGGCCGCAGTACAGATCGAGCAGCGTCGAGGTGGAATCGAGCTGCAGCAGCTCTGCCGCGCGCTCCACCAGGGCCTCGTTGACCGCGCCGTTCACCTGGATGAACTCGACCGGCGCGAATTCCAACTCCACTGCGGAGCGCGCCAGGGTGTAGCGCAGCGGCTCGAGCGGCGGATCCAGCGGCACCACGGAATCCAGTCCCGCAGGCTGCAGGTACAGCCGTACCCCGTAGGCGGCGCCGAACTGCCGCAACCGCACCGTATCTGCTTGCGAGGGCGCGCTCAGCACCCGCAGCACGAGCGCGCTGGCCTGATCCGCGACCGCCACTTCGATCTGTGGCACCCGCTCGCGGATGCTGAGCTCGGTCAGCATGGCCGCGAGCGGCGCGATCAGCTCCCCCACGGGCGCTGCCAGCACCTCGCAGCGCGTCAGCTGTGCCACGTAGGGCGCGGCGCGCTCGCGAAATCCAACCACCACGCAGCCTTTCTTGCGCACGAACTTCACGCCCAGGCGCGCCCGGCGGCGGTAAGCCCACTCCGGTCCGGCAAGCGGCGCGAGCCATCTGGCGGGCTGCACGCGCGCCACCCGCGCGAGGGTCTCGGCGAGCTCGGTCTGTTTCGCCTCCCGCTGCGCCGCGGGCGCCAGGTGCTGCAGGGCGCAGCCGCCGCACACGCCGAAGTGCGCGCAGCGCGGCGCGACCCGCGCCCCGGACGGTTCCAGCACCTCGAGCAGCTCGCCGTCATCGTGCTGGCGGTGGCGCCGCGTACGGCGCAGGCGGATGCGCTCCCCCGGCAGCGCGCCCGCGACGAACACGGTCTTGCCGCCGCGCACCACGCCCTCGCCCTCGTGGGTGAGCGCGCTGACGAGCGCGGTCTCGATGGCGGCGGCGCTCAGGCCGCCTCCCAGGCGCGCAGGAACTCGGTCAGGTGCGGTTCCTGCGCGTCCCGCAACAGCGTCTTCACGCGCTCGAGCTCCTCGGCGTGCTGCTCGCGCGAGAGCTGCCCGCGCAGCTGCGCGAAGCGCAGGTAAATGAGCCAGGTGTTGAGCACATCGGTCTCGCAGTAGCGGCGGATGCCCGCGAGGTCGCCGCTCTGCCAGGCCTCCCACACCTGGCTGCCCTCGAAGCCGAGCTTGCCCGGCAGCCCCAGCAGGCACGCCATGGTGGCGAGCGACACCCGGCCGCGGCTCTGGAAGCCCGACAGCACGTCCATGAGATCAGTGTGCCGCCAGTGGTAGCGGCTGAGGTAGTTGTTGTAGCGGAACGCGGGGTCCTCCGCTCCGGTCTCCCAGAAGCGCTGCGCCTGAGCCCCGGCGAGCAGCGCTCGGTAGGTCAGCACCGGCAGATCGAACGCCGAGCCGTTCCAGGACACCAGATCGGGCGAGAACTTCTCGACGCCGTCGAAGAAGCGCTGCACCAGTTCGCCCTCGGGGGTCGCACAGTCACCGAGACTCCACAGCCGCAGCCCCTCCGGCGTACGCAGCGCACACGAGATCGCCACCACGCGGTGCTGCTCCAGGGACAGAAAATCCCCGCCCGTGTCCTGGCGGCGCAGTGCAAACATTGCCTTCGCCACCTGAGCGTCCGGAAGACCCTCCAGGCCGTACAGCCGCCGTCCGAGGGCGACGTCCGGCACGGTCTCGATATCGAACACCAGGGTGTTCATGAGTCGCGGGCTATTTACGAGGCTCTCATGAGCACCGCCACCGCCACCACCAGGCCCGCCTCGTCGGTGAGCGTCACGTGCGCTTCCCCGACACCCAAGCCGCGGCGCACGCGCTCGCCGCGCGCCGAGAAGATCACCTCGGGCTTGCCCCACGCGTTCTGCACCACGCCCACGTCGCGGATCCACATGCCGTGCGCAAAGCCGGTCCCCATGGCCTTGACGATGGCCTCCTTGGCGGCGAATCGCATGGCGAGAAAGCGCTCGCGGCGCTGGGTGCGGCCGAGCTGCGCGTGCTCCTCGGGCATGAGCAGATGCTCGATGAAGCGCGTGCCGAAGCGCTCGAGCGTGAGCACGATGCGCGCGCTCTCCAGCACATCGACCCCGATGCCGAAGATCATGCGCGCGCCGCCGCCATCAGCGCCTTCATTTCACGCACCGCCGCGGGCAGCCCCACGAACAGCGCGTGCGCTATCAGCGCGTGGCCGATGTTGAGCTCGACGATCTCGCGCAGCGCGGCTACGGGGTGCACGTTGCGGTAGTTCAGGCCGTGGCCGGCATGGACCTCGAGCCCGAGGCTCGACCCCAGGTGCGCGGCGGCGCGCAAGCGCTCGAGCTCGGTCGCCGCACTCGCGCCGGCAGCCTCTGCGTACGCGCCGGTGTGCAGCTCGATGACCGGGGCGCCGGCGTGCGCGGCCGCTTCGACCTGCCTCGCGTCGGGATCGATGAACAGTGCCACGCGCACCCCCGCCTGGCGCAGGCGGGTGGTGGCATCGCGCACGCGTGCGGCCTGGGCGGTGACGTCCAGCCCCCCCTCGGTGGTGATCTCCTGGCGCCGTTCGGGCACGAAGCAACAGTCCGCCGGGCGCACCTCGGCGGCGATGGTGAGCATCTCGTCGGTGACAGCCAGCTCGAGATTCATGCGCGTGTGCAGCAGCCCGCGCAGCGCTCGCACGTCGTGATCCTGGATGTGGCGGCGGTCCTCGCGCAAGTGCAGCGTGATGCTGTCGGCGCCGGCGATCTCGGCGGTGAGCGCCGCGTGCACCGGGTCCGGATGGCGGCCACGACGCGCCTGGCGCAGCGTCGCCACGTGATCGATGTTGACCCCCAGTGAAATACCGCCGACCGTCATCGTGCCGCCTTTCGCGCTATCGACTTTGCCACGGCGCGGGTGGCGAGCGGGCGGCCCTCGAGGCACTCCCCGAGCGCCGCCTGCAACACCCGCCGCGCATCCCCGAGCGCCCGCGCGCTGCTCAGGCTCTCACGCGCCAGGCTCAGGAGCGAGCGCCCGGCAAGCGCGCCGGCGCGGTCCGCAGCCGCCGGAACCAGCCCCTGCCCGGCACGGAAATGATAGTACCCCTGCGGCTCGATGCGCTTGCCGGAGTGCGCCTCGGCGGCCAGATCCAGGCCGTAGCCGAGCACTTCCAGCAGCCGCTTCTCGAAAATGCGCAGCGCCGGCTCGAGTGGCGCCCCGGCGCGCAGGTGCGCCAGCGTGCCGTGATAGTGATCGAATAATTGCGGGAGCGGATCGTGGCGCGTCGTGAGCCTGATCAGCAGCTCGTTCAGGTAGAACGCGGCGAGCAGACACTCGCGCGGCAGAGCCGGATCGTGCTGGGCGCGCTCCGCGCCGGTGAGCTGCGGCGCCTCGCCCCGCCCGCTCCATGACAACAGCAGCAGCTGGAAGGGCTGCAGCACGGGAGCGAGTTTCGCGCCCGGCCCGCGCACACCGCGCGCGAACAGCGTCAGGCGCCCGTGCTCGCGCGTGAGCACCTCGAGGATGCGGCTGGTATCACGCCACGGCCGGTGGTGCAGCAGGTACCCGGGAGTGAGATCGATGCGGCGGGTGCTGCGGGTCATTCCAGTCCCAGCTCGCGCAGCGCGCGGGCGTTGTCCGCCCAGTTCTCCCGCACCTTGACCCACAGGTTCAGGTGCAGGCGCTGCTTGAGGATCTCGTTCAGCGCCAGCCGCGCCGAGCGACCCACGCGCTTCAGCCGCTCACCGCGGGCGCCGATGACGATCGGCTTCTGGCCCTCGCGATCCACCCATATCGCTGCGTCAACCGTAAGCTGATGCTCTTCTACCGCCAGACGCTCAACCTCCACGGCGATGCCATAAGGCACCTCCTGATTCAGTTCGAGCGTCAGCTTCTCGCGGATCATTTCCGCAATCCGGAAAGGCAGACCGCGGTCCGTCAGCTCGCCATCCGGGAACAGTGCCGGGGACAACGGCAGGTGCGCCACAATGGCATCCCGCAGAGCCCCGATGTTGTCGGCCTTGAGCGCCGAGACCGGCACGAGGGCGAGAAACGAGTGCCGCGCGGCGAGCTCGCCCAGATACGGCAGCAGCCGTTCGCGCGGACGCACGCGATCGATCTTGTTGACGGCCACAATCACCGGGTGGCGCGCCTGGACGATGCGCTTGAGCGTCAGCTCATCGTCCGGCAGCCACTTCGGCGCTTCCACCACCAGCACCGCGACATCCGCGGCCTCGAGTGCGGCGCTCGCGGTGCGGTTCATCGCCTTGTTGAGTGCGCGGCTCGCGTGGGCATGCAGGCCGGGCGTGTCCACGAACGCGATCTGCGCCTGGGGCAGAGTGAGCACGCCCACAATGCGGTGGCGCGTGGTCTGCGGACGCGGCGTGACGATGCTCAGCTTGTGCCCGACGAGCGCATTGAGAAGCGTCGACTTGCCGACGTTCGGCCGTCCCACCAGCGCAGCGTATCCGCAGCGGAATTGCGACGATGGGTCGGCGGTCAAGGGTGCCTGTCCGGTGCGGTCTCGATCCGGGTGAGCATGCGCTCGGCCGCCTCCTGCTCCGCGCGGCGGCGGCTCGAGCCGCGCCCCTGCGCGCGCTGCCCGAGGTCGGGTACCTCGCAGCTCACCTCGAAAGTCTGCGCGTGGTCCTCGCCTTCGATGTTGAGGACCGCGTAGAGCGGCAGCGCAAGATTGCGCGACTGCAGGTACTCCTGCAAGCGTGTCTTGGCGTCCTTGAGCGCCTCCGGCTCAGGCAGCGCTGCGATGCGCGGCCCGAACAGCCGCGCGATCACCGGCTCCACGGCGGCGAGTCCGCCATCGAGAAACAGCGCGCCGCAGACCGCTTCCAGTGCATCGGCGAGGATCGACTGGCGGCGAAAGCCCCCGCTCTTGAGCTCACCGGAGCCGAGCTGCAGGGTCTCACCCAGGCCCAGCGTGACTGCCACCTCGGCGAGCGGCTCGCGGCTCACCAGCTTGGCGCGCAGGCGGCTGAGGTCCCCTTCCGCAGCCTGCGGGAAGGCCGCATACAGATGCTGTGCGATGACCAGATTGAGGACGGCGTCGCCGAGAAACTCGAGCCGCTCGTTGTTGGGTCCTGAGGCGCTGCGGTGGGTCAGGGCCGCGCGAAACAGCGCCAGGTCGTGCGGCTCGTAACCCAGGCGGTCCTGCAGCCAGCGCCCCGGCCAGTCAACACTGCTCATTTCCCGCCGATCGGCATGCCCTGAAAAGATGGGGTGGCGCCGCTAGTCGCCGCCGCCGCCACTGGTGCGCACGACCTTGTCGAAAGTCACGTGCAGCGATACGTTTCCGAGCATCGGCGCCTCATCGTCGTACTTGGCCTCGATCACCCACTTCGTTCCCTCGCGCCTGATCTGGATGTCCTTGGTGGTGGGATAGTCGACCATGTCGATCTCGAAATGCCTGTCGATCGCGGTACGGATCGCCACCTGATCGCCGGCACCGCTCTTGGCGCTGCTCGCCGCCACCTCAAGCGCCCGCACCACCTTCAGGTAGTTCAGATAGAGCGGCGCCAGGCGGATGCCGGCGTAGAGGACAATCGCAAACGGCGTGAGCAGAACCAGCCAGCCGATTGCGGTGATACCCTGCTGCCTGTTACGCATCGCTAACCCCCAACTGCTGCCTGCGGAGCGCAGCGTACGCCCGCGCCGGTCACGGAATGGCGGAACCGATGCGGCTCCACATGGGACCGCCGGAGCGGCGCAGATCCCAGTTGAACCAGATCCGGGTCGCCCTGCCGACCAGGTTCTCCTCGGGCACATAGCCCCAGCGGCGCCCGTCGTCGCTGTTGTCGCGGTTGTCGCCCATCATCAGATAATGCCCCGGCGGCACGTCGCCGACAAACGGATCCATGCGGCTGCCTCCGGGCGCGTCCTCGTCCCCGCAGACGTAGCCGCGCACGCCGTGGCGGTTGCACCCCGGCAGCACCGGCTGACGATCCAGCGCCACCGGACAGAATATGCTCTGGTGCTCATGGCTGCCGAGACGTTCCGTGGCGCGCGCCAGGTTCATATAACAGCCGTCGCTATAGCGGTCCTTCTCCATGGTGAAGTCCACCGGCTTGCCGTTGATGCTGATGCGGTTGTCGCGCACTTCGACGTGATCGCCCGGCAGCCCGACCAGGCGCTTGATGAAGTTGGTCGAAGGGTCCACCGGCCAGCGGAACACCACCACGTCGCCGCGCCGCGGCTCGCCGACCTCGAGGATCTTGCGATTGATCACCGGCAGGCGCAGCCCGTAGGCGTACTTGTTGACGATGATGAAGTCGCCGTCGAGGAGCGTCGGCATCATGGAATCGGAGGGAATGCGGAACGGCTCGAACACGAACGAGCGCAGCAGCAGCACCACCAGCGCGACCGGAAAGAAGCTGCGCGCGTAGTCGACGGTCCCCGGCTCGGGCGTCAACATCGGGTCCCGGCCGGCGGCGCGCGCGGCGGCCGTGCGCCGCGGAGCCAGCAGGGCGGCGTCCAGGCCCCACACCAGGCCCGTGAGCACCGTGATCGCCAGCAGCACCGCGCTGAAGTCCAGCCGCTCGGCGAGCAGCAGCCGCAGCACCGCACAGGCGATCAGCACCGGCAACGCGCCGTACAGCACTCTCATCAGCGCCCCATCGCGCACGGTCTGCAGGCCGGAGGCGATCACGCGCCGTGGGCGCAGCAGCCAGTCATCGACGATACATACCAGCGTCACCGGCAGCGCCAGCCAGGACAGAAGAACGATGAGCGGCATCAGCGTCTGTAACATGGGAACCCTTCGTTCGAGTGCGCTAGTGCTTGCGGCCTACCTGCAGAACCGCCAGGAACGCTTCCTGGGGAATCTCGACATGTCCGAGCTGCTTCATGCGCTTCTTGCCTTCCTTCTGTTTCTCGAGCAGCTTGCGTTTGCGGGTCACGTCACCGCCATAGCATTTCGCCAGCACGTTCTTGCGCAATGCCTTGACGGTGGCACGGGCGATGACCGCGCTGCCGATGGCCGCCTGCACCGCGACCTCGAACATCTGCCGCGGGATGAGCTCGTGCATCTTGTCCACCAGTTCGCGGCCGCGCTGGTAGGCGCTGTCGCGGTGCACGATGATCGACAGCGCATCCACCTTCTCGCCGTTGATGAGGATGTCGAGTTTCACCAGCGGCGCGGGTTCGAAATGGCTGAACTCGTAGTCGAAGGAGGCATAGCCGCGGCTCGCCGACTTCAGGCGATCGAAGAAATCCAGCACCACCTCCCCGAGCGGCAGCTGGTACTGCAGCGACACCTGGGTCCCGAGGTACTGCATCTTGTTCTGCGTGCCGCGCTTGTCGTTGCACAGCTTCAGCACCGCGCCCACGTGATCCGGCGGCACCAGGATGTTAGCCACGATGATCGGCTCACGGATCTCCTCGACCTCGTTGACCGGGGGGAGCTTCGCCGGATTGTCGACGTACACGACACTTGAGTCGCGGCGCGCGACTTCGTAGATCACCGTGGGCGCGCTGGTCACGAGCGTCAGCTCGTACTCGCGCTCCAGACGCTCCTGCACGATGTCCATGTGCAACAGTCCCAGAAATCCGCAGCGAAAGCCGAAACCGAGGGCCCCCGACACCTCCGGCTCGTAGTGCAGGGCCGAATCGTTGAGACGCAGTTTGGCGAGCGCGTCGCGGAATTTCTCGTAATCCTCCGAGTTGATCGGAAAAAGCCCGGCAAACACCCGCGGCTTGATCTGCTTGAATCCGGGGAGCGGTGCCGCCGCCGGCCGGTGCTCCAGCGTGATGGTGTCGCCGACGGGCGCGCCGTCGATCTCCTTGATGCCCGCGACCACGAAGCCCACATCCCCGGCGGCCAGCTCGTGCTCCACCACCGGCTTGGGCGTAAAGCGCCCGAGCCGGTCGACGAGGTGGCTGCGGCCGGTGGACACCACGCGGATCCGGTCGCCGCTCCTCAGGCTGCCATTCATCACCCGCACCAGTGACACGACGCCGACGTAGTTGTCGAACCACGAGTCGATGATCAACGCCTGCAGCGGCGCATCCTCCGAGCCGCGCGGCGCGGGAATGCGTCGGATGAGAGTCTCCAGCAGCTCCGGCACCCCCTCGCCGGTCTTGGCGCTCACCCGCGCGGCGTCGGTGGCCTGGATGCCGATGATCTCCTCGATCTCGCGGGCCACACGGTCGGCATCGGCCGAGGGCAGGTCGATCTTGTTGATGACCGGCAGCACTTCCAGCCCCTGCTCGGTGGCGGTGTAGCAGTTGGCGACACTCTGCGCCTCGACACCCTGGGACGCGTCCACCACCAGCAGCGCCCCGTCGCAGGCGGCCAGCGAGCGCGACACCTCGTAGGAAAAATCCACGTGCCCCGGCGTGTCGATCATGTTCAGTTGATAGCGCTCCCCGTCACGCGCGGTGTAGTAGAGCGTGACGCTCTGCGCCTTGATCGTGATCCCGCGTTCGCGCTCCAGCGCCATGGAGTCGAGCACCTGCGCCTGCATTTCGCGGTCGGCCAGGCCCCCGCACAACTGGATGAACCGGTCAGCGAGGGTCGATTTGCCGTGGTCAACGTGCGCGATGATGGAGAAGTTACGTATGTGCCGCATGAATCCGCAAGATGCCGCCGCGTGCTGCCGCGCCTTAAGCCTTGCGGCCGGCGGATTATAGGGAAGTTTGGCCCCTTGAGTAGCTCGCTGCGCTCAGGGGCGCGCGTCTCGGCCCGGACGCAGCAGCCGCTCGAGCTCGCCCCGATCGAGGCGGTGACGACAGACCACTGTACCATCGAGTAACAGTACCGGGACTTCGAGCCCGTGGCGGCGGCGAAGCTGCGGGTCCGAATCGACGTCGAGCAGCTCCAGCGGGGGAAGCGCGACAGTCCTGCCGAGGGCTTGCAGCTGCGCCAACATCTCGTCGCACAGTGCGCAGTCATGGCGCTGCACGAGCGTCAGGCGCGGCGCCGCCATGGCGTCAGTGCCGCCGTGAGCTGACCGCGGGCAGTTCTTCGGCCTTGAGCTGGCTGGCGATGAATCGTACCGTGTCTGGCGGAACCTCGCCCACCGCCGTGATCTTGTGGCCGTCGATCACGGTCGAGAAGGCGGACGATGAGCCCACCGCGGCGGATTCGGGCACCGCGGGCTGATCGGCGTGCTCGCGCCGCTGTGCTTCGACGAACACCGAGACCGAAGCAAGCCCGTCGGTAAACACCAGATGGTCCACCGGGTCGGCCGAGCCGGGCAGAGTCTGGGCCGAGCGTGCCGTCATGCGGAAGCCCGGCGGCAGGCGCATCGCATTCCAGGCCAGCGTCGCCGCCGTGGGCGCCGGTGGCGGCGATTCGTTGCGCAGCCACCGGAAGCCGGCGGTCGAGACTTCGGGCTTGAACGCGGAGTCGGGGATATGCGCGGGGAGCGTGAGGCTCGCGAACACGATCTGCTCGATGACGTGCCCACGCCTGTCGCACAGCTGGGTCTTGAGCGGCATGGCGGTGGAATCGTCGATCCACAGCCGGTAGCCGTAGCGATACTCATCCTTGGGCGACACCGTGATGACGTGAGTGTCGCGGCGGTTCAGGCGTGTGCGGGTGCCCTCGCGGATGTCGTAGAAGCTCGCGCTCTGATCATTGACGGCGGGAAAGCCCACCAGCGACTCCTCCGGCGGGCGCTGTTCGACCAGCACCGTGCGTTTGTCCGGCAGGTAGCAGGTCAGGCTCGCGCCGGCGCGGATGAACTCGCGCCCCGAGCCATCGAGCGACGCCAGCCGCTCCGAAACCGTGCCATCCTGCACGCGGTGGATGATGCGCAGCATCTCCACGCGACCGCCGTGCCAGTGCGAGAAGGTACCGTCGTAGTTGCGCGTCGTGAGCGCCTGGTTCATGCGCTCGAGCCACTGCGCCGGGGCTGAGTCGAGTGATGTTTTATGCGCAGGGGCCTGGTCGAGTGATGTCTTGTGCGCCGGTGCACGATCAGGCGGGGTCTCCTGCGCCAGTGCGGCCCCGGCGACCGCCCAGGCGAGCGTCAGGGCGACGAAGCGCTCGCTACTGGACATGGACTGCAGGCTCGTCCGGCGGTTCCTCTGCGGCGGTGCCCGATTCGCTGGTCATGAAGGCTGACAGCAGATTGCGGCGCGCGACGGGCGAGGAAAACACGCTGTGCGCCACGACGTAGTTGGCGAGCTCGGTGCTCGGCACCATGGCGCGCACCGCAGGCGTACGCGGCACGACATAGCTCTCGGCAGCGCCCGCGGCAGCGGCCGGGACCACCGGTGCGCTCGGCACGCTCACCGTCGCGGCAGTCAGGTGCGCGCTCAGGGGCGCTCCGGCAAGCGGGTCCTGGGCGCGCAACCATAGAACGCAGCCCACGGCGACCCCCGCGGCGACCGCGGCCCCGGCGAGTGGCTGCCACCAGCGCACAGCGGTGGGGCGTGCGCCGGGCGTCGTGGCGAGCGCCGGCTCGGCCAGCAGGACGGCACTCACGCGGCCTGCCAGCGGGGCGTTGAGCCGCACGCCACGCTCGGAGCGGATCGCCGCCCCGATCACTGCATAACGACCCCAGCGGGCCTTCAGTTGCTCATCGCGCGACAGGCGCCGGGCGAGCAGCTCGCATTGCTCCGGCGCCAGCTCGTCGTCGAACATGGCCGATAACTGGCTGTCCAGTTCCTCGTTCATCCGAGTTCCTCCGCGCGTCCCAGGCCACCCTCGAACACCTCCCGCAGGCGGCGGTCGATGGCCTCGCGCGCTCTGAAGATGCGCGAGCGCACGGTCCCCACGGGGCAGGCCATGGCCGCGGCGATCTCCTCGTAAGAAAGCCCTTCGAGCTCGCGCAGCACGATGGCGGTGCGCAGGTCCTCGGGCAGGGCGTCAATCGCTGCGTTGACGGTGGAGCGGATCTCCTCGGTCAGCACGAGACCCTCGGGGGTCTCGGAATCTTTCATCCGGCCTTGCATGTCATAAGACTCTTCGTTGCTGCGATCGAGGTCATATTCGATGGGGCTACGGTCACGGGAGACCACGGCGTTCTTGGCGGTGTTGATAGCTATGCGATACAGCCAGGTGTAGAAGGCGCTGTCGCCGCGAAACTGCGGCAGGGCTCGATAAGCCTTGATGAAGGCTTCCTGGGCAATATCCTCTGCTTCCGCCGGGTTACGCACGTAGCGCATGACCAGCTTGACGAGTTTGTGCTGGTACTTGAGCACCAGCGCATCGAATGCCCCCTTGTCCCCGCGTTGCACGCGGCGTACCAGGCTCAGATCACTTGCATCGGCGCTCATCGCGCCCCCCTCTATTCCCGCTCAGAGGGCCGCGGTGCCGTGCGCTGAGTAGACTGTGACCTCACCTGAAAGTTCAGCATGCCTCGAGAATAGCGCCGACCCGCCTTGCATGGCGACATAAGTCCGAATCTTCCCCGCCAGGCGCGCCAGTCGGGGCTCCGGCGGGGTCTTTTCACCCAGCAGGTACCCCGCCAGCAGGGGGTCTGGGAGCGCCAGCAGCTCTTCGAGTACCCCCAGCTCCTGCGGGGAAGCGTGCGCCAGAGCCTCAGGCGCGAAACGCTCGAGCATCACATCGAGCTCCTTCATTCCCCGGCGGCAGCGCCACAGCAGGCGCCGTGCCTGCGCGTCCAGCGCCGCGGCCCGGACTGGCTTCGGGTGGTGGCTCGGGGCTACACGCATCAGCTGTGCCGCTCGACCAGCATCTTCTTGATCTCGGCGATCGCCCGGGCGGGGTTCAGGTCCTTCGGGCACACGTCGGTGCAGTTCATGATGGTGTGGCAGCGGTACAGCCGGAAGGGGTCTTCGAGCTCATCCAGCCGCTCTCCGGTCGCCTCGTCGCGGCTGTCGATGATCCAGCGATAGGCGGCGAGCAGCGCCGCCGGACCCAGGAAGCGCTCGCTGTTCCACCAGTAACTCGGACAGGCGGTCGAGCAGCACGCGCACAGGATGCACGCCGCCGGGCGGTCGATCCGCTCCTGCTCCTCTTTGGATTGCAGCCGCTCCCGATCCGCAGGCACGGGCGTGCGCGTCTGCAGCCAGGGCTTCACGGACGCATACTGCGCGTAGAAGTTGGTGAGGTCCGGAACCAGGTCCTTCACCACCGGCAGATGTGGCAGCGGGTAGATGCGGATCTCGGCCGGCAGGTCCCGCGTGGCAGTGGTGCAGGCGAGGCAGTTGACGCCATTGATGTTCATGGCGCACGAGCCGCAGATGCCTTCGCGACACGAGCGGCGGAACGTGAGCGAGGAATCCACCGTGGCTTTGATCAGGATCAGCGCATCGAGCACCATCGGACCGCAGCTGCCGGCGTCGAGCTGGAAGGTATCCAGGCGCGGATTTGCGCTGCTGTCCGGATTGAAGCGATAGATGCGCAGGGTGCGCAGCGCGCGCGCACCCGGGGGCGCGGCGTGCGTGAGGCCCTTGACGGGGCGCGAGTTGAGCGGCAGGCGGAATTCGGCCATCACAGTCCTTCAGTAGGTGCGCGCCTTGGGCGGGATCGACTCGACGTCGCCCGTCAGGGTATTCAGATGCACGGGGCGGTAGTCGAAGCGGGCACGCCGCGGTCCATCGATCCACACGAGTGTGTGCTTCAGCCAGTTACGGTCGTCGCGCTGCGGGAAGTCCTCGCGCGCGTGCGCGCCGCGGCTCTCGGTACGATTCGCCGCCGAATGGATGGTGGCCGTGGCCTGCAGCAGCAGGTTCTCGAGCTCGAGGGTCTCGATCAGATCGCTGTTCCAGATGAGCGAGCGGTCGCTGATGCGTACGTCGGCGAAGGAGGCGAAAGTCGCCCCGATCCTCTCGATCCCCTGCGCGAGGCTCTCGCCGCTGCGAAATACCGCCGCATCCAGCTGCATGGTCTTTTGCATTTCCACGCGGATGGCAGCGGTTGAGCGCGCCCCGTCGGCGTTGCGCAGGCGATCGAGCCGCGCCACCGCCGCCTGCCCCGCATCCGCGGCCCAGGGGCGGTGGCGGCTGCCGGGTTTGACGGTCTCGGCACAGCGCCGCGCCGCCTCGCGTCCGAAGATCACCAGATCCAGCAGCGAGTTGGAGCCTAAGCGATTGGCGCCGTGCACCGACACGCAGGCGGCTTCCCCTACGGCCATGAGCCCGGGGACGACGCTGTCCGGATCGCCATCCCTGGGCCGCACCACTTCGCCGCGGTAGTTGCAGGGAATGCCTCCCATGTTGTAGTGCACCGTCGGCTGCACCGGGATGGGCTCGCGGGTGACGTCCACGCCGGCGAATATGCGCGCCGTTTCCGCGATTCCCGGCAGGCGCTCGTGAATGACCTCGGCCCCCAGGTGCTCCAGGTGCAGAGCAATGTGATCGTGCTCCGGGCCCACCCCGCGCCCCTCGCGCACCTCCACCGTCATCGCCCGGCTCACCACGTCGCGCGAGGCGAGATCCTTGGCGTTGGGCGCATAGCGCTCCATGAAGCGCTCGCCCTTGGAGTTGGTCAGATAGCCGCCCTCGCCACGCGCTCCTTCGGTGATCAGGCAGCCCGCGCCGTAGATGCCCGTGGGGTGAAACTGCACGAACTCCATGTCCTGCAGCGGCAGCCCGGCTCGCAGCACCATGGCATTGCCGTCGCCGGTGCAGGAGTGCGCCGAGGTACATGAGAAATAGGTGCGCCCGTAGCCGCCGGTGGCGAGGATGGTCACGTGCGCGCGGAAGCGGTGCAACGTGCCCTCGGTAAGATCGAGCGCCACCACGCCGCGGCACGCGCCATCCTCCATGATGAGATCGATCGCGAAGTACTCGATGAAGAAGGTCGCGGCGTGGCGCAGCGACTGCTGATAGAGCGCGTGCAGCATCGCATGCCCGGTGCGGTCCGCCGCGGCGCAGGTGCGCTGCGCGACACCCTTGCCAAAGTGCGTGGTCATGCCGCCGAAGGGACGCTGGTAGATGAGGCCGGCCTCGGTGCGCGAGAACGGCACGCCGTAGTGCTCCAGCTCGATCACCGCCGCCGGCGCCTCCTTGCACATCAGCTCGATCGCGTCCTGGTCACCGAGCCAATCCGAGCCCTTGACGGTGTCGTACATGTGCCAGCGCCAGTCGTCCTCGCCCATATTGCCCAGGGCGGCGCTGATTCCGCCCTGGGCAGCCACGGTGTGGCTGCGCGTCGGAAAGAGCTTGCTGATGCAGGCGGTCGACAGACCGCTCTCGGCAAGTCCCAGCGTGGCGCGCAGGCCCGCGCCTCCGGCCCCGATGACGATGACGTCGTAGCTGTGATCGATGAAGCCGTAGGGGCTCATTGGGCCGCTCCGAAGGCAACCCGCAGGACGGCAAACACGCCCGCCGCCGCGATCAGCGTATGCGCGAACAGCGCGCCGACCAGCGTCACGGTCCTCGCCCCGGCGCCGTGCACATAGTCCTCCACCACCACGCGCACGCCCAGCTGCGAGTGCCAGGCGGCCACCAGCACCAGGAGAATGAGCAGCAGCGCCGTCCAGCTGCCGCTCATCCACGCGACCACGGTCGCATGATCGAACGAGGGGAGCGAGAGCAGCGACACCACGAACCAGACCGACAGCGGCACCAGCGCCACCGAGGTGAGGCGCTGCATCCACCAGTGCTGCACGCCGGACTTCGCCGAGCCCGCGCCCAGCACCTTGCCCAACGGGGTGCGCAGGCTCACGGGGCGCGCGCTCCGCCGAGCCACACGCAGTAGCCGATGAGCAGCATGAGGGCGATGCTGACCCAGGCCACCAGCCACGCGCTGCGCTTCGCCTGGGCGCGCTCCAGTCCCCGTCCGCTGTCCCACACCAGGTGACGGATGCCGGCGATCAGGTGGTAGCAGAACGCGACGACGAGAGCGGCATACACCGGCTTCATGAGCGGCAGCGACAGCAGCCGCGCGGCGCGCGCCTGAGCATGGGCCCCGCCAGCCACCGCCATGAGCCAGTACACCAGCAGCAGCAGCCCCATCGACAGTGCGAGTCCGGCGAAGCGGTTCAGGATCGAAGTCGTCAGGGTGTACTTGAACTTGTACACCGACAGGTGAGGCGATAGCGGCCGCGGCGGCATAGACTAAAAATCGATGCAGCGGCCGTTCTTTTCCCAGTCCCCGAAGCGCGTGGGCTCAGGCCCCGCGGGGCCTGCGAGCTCGCGCGGCCGTAGGGCGAGCGGCGGGTCGCCGGCCGCGCTCGCGAGCGGCGCGGCGATGCCGGAAGCCGGAGAGTCACCGGGCGGGTTGGAAAAAGCTGCGCCTGGGTTCTTGCGATGCGGCGTCGGCATACCCATGAAGTCTGACAGAATTCATTCTCGTCAGCCATGTAAAAGTTAAGGAAAACAACGGTCAACTCCATGTCCAGTGAATGGAATTCGGTCTCGCTCGACTCCCTCGGCGTGCTGCGCGTGCGCGGCGCGGACGTGGTGTCGTTCCTGCAGGGACAGCTGTCGAACGATATCGCGCTGCTGGGACCGGGGCGCTCGCTCCTCGCCGGTTATCACAACCCGCAGGGACGCGTGATCGCGCTGCTGCGGCTGCTGCAACTGGCGCCGGATGATCTGCTCGCAATCCTGCCCCGCGAGCTGATCGGCCCCGTGGTGCAGCGTCTGGGCAAATTCGTACTGCGCGCGAAGGTGAAGCTGGCGGACGACTCGGCCGCGTGGACTGTCACCGGGCTCATGGGTTGCGCGCCGCCGCGCCCGGGGGCGGCGTCCGCGCCGGCATCGCAGGCCCCGGCGGGGGACGCGCCGTCGTTCGCGCAACAGTTACCCGCGCCGGTGAATGGCGTGACGCGGATCGATGCGTCGCTCGCGCTGCGCGTGGCCGAGGAGCCGGCGCGCTGGCTGCTCGTCAGCCCGCTGGCGCACCCGGCCCCGCTGTCCGGCTGCCGCCCCGTCGGGGGGCAGGTGTGGCAGCGCCTTGCGATCGCGGCGGGCGAGCCGCAGGTCTATGCGGCCACCTCCGAGGCGTTCGTTGCGCAGATGCTCAATCTGGATGCCCTCGGGGCTATCGCGTTCGACAAGGGTTGCTACACCGGACAGGAGATCATTGCGCGCGCGCACTATCGCGGTAAGGTGAAGCGGCGCTTACAGCGCTTTCGCGCACAGGTTCCGGTCCCGCTCAAACCCGCAGATGACGGTGAGTTCCCCGACGGCCGTTCGTTCAAGGTGGTGGATGCGGCGCAGCGCTCGGACGGCCTGTGCGAGTTCCTCGCCGTCACCACGCTGGGGCATGTTGATGCGGATCCGGCCGGAGCGCGGGCGCCGCCCGAAAGAGCGCCGCTCAGCGCCGAGCGACTCGCACTGCCCTACGCTCTGCCGGATTGAACGGTCCGGCAGGCCCTCAGCCAGTTTCCGGCCGCATGTGCGGGAAGAGAATGACGTCGCGGATCGAGGGCGAATCGGTGAAGAACATGACCAGCCGGTCGATACCGACGCCGAGTCCCGCGGCCGGCGGCATGCCGTACTCGAGCGCGCGCACGTAGTCGGCGTCGTAGAACATCGCTTCCTCGTCGCCTTGGTCCTTGCGGGCGGCCTGGGCGCGGAAGCGCGCCGCCTGCTCCTCGGGATCGGTGAGCTCGGAGAAGCCGTTGGCGATCTCGCGCCCGGCGAGAAAGAACTCGAAGCGATCGGCGATGAACGGATCGGCATCGTTGGGTCGCGACAGCGGTGACACCTCCACCGGATAGGCGTACACGAAGGTCGGATCCAGCAGCGCGCTCTCCGCGGTTTTCTCGAACAGCGCGATCTGCAGCTTGCCGGGGCCGTCTTCGCGCTCGACCTTGATGCCGTGCTGCTCGCAGCGCTTGCGCAGGTACGTGAGGTCGCGCATCGACAGCGGATCGATCCCGGGGCTGTGGTCGATGATGGCCTGCTCGAGGGTCAGGCGCCGGAACGGCCGGGCGAGATCGTAGGCGCGCCCCTGGTAGGTGATCTGCTGCGAGCCGTGCAGCGCCTCGGCCAGTCCGCGGGTGGCCTTCTCGATCCAGTCCATCAGGTCGCGATAGTCGGCGTACGCCAGGTACAGCTCGAGCATCGTGAATTCCGGGTTGTGCTGCGTCGACAGCCCCTCATTGCGGAAGTTGCGGTTGATCTCGTAGACGCGCTCGAGCCCGCCGACGATCAGGCGCTTCAGGTACAACTCCGGGGCGATGCGCAGGTACATGTCCAGATCGAGCGCGTTGTGATGCGTGCGGAACGGGCGCGCGCTGGCACCGCCCGGGATCGGCTGCATCATCGGGGTTTCGACCTCGAGAAAATCGAGCGCGTCGAGAAAGTCGCGCAGGTAGCCCACCAGCCGGGCGCGGGTGCGGAACACGTTGCGGCTTGCTTCGCTCATGATCAGGTCGACGTAGCGCTGCCGGTAGCGCGTCTCGGTGTCGACGAGTCCGTGCCACTTGTCCGGCAGCGGCCGCAGCGACTTCACCAGCAGCCTCAGGGCCTGCACGCGCACCGACAGCTCGCCGGTCCTGGTGCGGAACAGCACGCCGCTCGCCCCCACCAGGTCGCCGACGTCCCACCCCTTGAAGGCCTCGTAGGCGGCGCCGAGCGCCTCCTGTTGCAGGTACAGCTGAATCTGCCCGGTGCGGTCGGCGATTTTTCCGAAGCTCGCCTTGCCCATGACGCGCTTGAACATCAGCCGTCCGCCGACCGTCACGTGGGTCGGATTGGCGTCCAGCCACTCGCCGCTGCGCTCGCCGAAGCCGTGCTGCAGCTGCGCGGCGAGCGCGTCGCGGCGAAAGTCGTTCGGGAACGCAGGTCCCTGTGCGCGCAGCGCGGCGAGCTTCGCGCGCCGCTCGGCGATCAGCTTGTTCTCATCGCCGCCATCCTCGCCGCCGTTACCGTTGGCCGCGGCCGCCGCAGCGTCTTTCCCCTGTTGCATGTCTTTACACGCCTGCCTTGAGCGAGGCTTCCAGGAACTGATCCAGATCGCCATCGAGCACCGCGGCGGTGTTGCCCACCTCCACTCCGGTACGCAGGTCCTTGATGCGCGACTGATCGAGCACGTACGAGCGGATCTGGTTGCCCCAGCTCACGTCCGACTTGGAATCCTCGAGCACCCGGGCGGCGGCATTGCGCTTGTTGACCTCCAGCTCGTAGAGCTTCGCCTTGAGCATCTTCATGGCGGTGGAGCGGTTCTTGTGCTGGCTGCGCTCGTTCTGGCAGGCGGCCACGATGCCGGTGGGCAGATGGGTGATGCGCACCGCCGACTCGGTCTTGTTGACGTGCTGTCCGCCCGCTCCGGAGGAGCGGTAGACGTCAACCTTCAGGTCCGCGGGATTGATTTCTATCTGGATGTCGTCATCGATCTCGGGCGAGACGAACACGGATGCGAACGAGGTATGGCGGCGGTTGCCGGAATCGAATGGCGACTTGCGCACCAGGCGATGCACGCCGGTCTCGGTGCGCAGCCAACCGTAGGCGTACTCGCCCTGCACTTCCACGGTCGCGCTCTTGATGCCGGCCACTTCGCCGGGACTGGAATCGATCACCTCGCAGGCGAAACCGCGCGCCGCGCCCCATCGCAGGTACATCCGCAGCAGCATCTGCGCCCAGTCCTGCGCCTCGGTGCCGCCGGCGCCCGCCTGGATGTCCAGAAACGCGCTGTGCGAGTCCATTTCGCCGCGGAACATGCGTTTCAGCTCCAGGTGCCGCACTTCGGCCTCGAGGCGCTGCCCGTCGCGCTCGATGTCGCGCGCGGCGCGCTCATCGCCCTCGGCCTCGGCCAGTTCCAGCAGCTCGGTAGCCTCGCCGATGCCCTTGGTGGCGCGGTCGATCTCGCCGAGGTCGCCCGTCAGCCGGGCGCGCTCGCGCCCGAGCTCCTGCGCCCGCGCGGGGTTCGACCAGACGGCAGTATCCTCCAGCTCGCGCGCAACCTCCTCGAGCCGCTCGCGCTTGCGGTCGTACTCAAAGAAACCCCCGTAACGAGGCAATACGTTCACCCAGATCCTTGAGTTGGCGCTTGAGTTGATTGACTTCCATACACGTCCCGGACCGGCGCCGCGTGGACCGCGGCGCGCGTGCACCAAAGTTCGGCATGCTAACACCGCAGCGCGCAGCTTAGCGAGCGGCCGGCAGCACGTGATCGATGAGCAGCTGCAGGCGCCGTTCGCCCTGGTACTCGTTCACTTCCAGCCGGTACACGAGCTGGGCCAGGCCCGAGGGTGGCACGAACTGCGCACCCTCCTCGAGGTGGTTGAAGGCAATCGCATCGAAGGCGCGACCGCTCGCCGGCACCTCCACCCACATCTTCACGTGCCGCTCGGCAATGACGCGCGCGCTGCGGATGCTGAACAGCCCATCGAAGCACGGCTCGGGGAAAGCCTGGCCCCACGGGCCGCCGGCGCGCAGGGCGTGAGCGGTATCGAGCGCGATCTCCGCCGGCGCGAGCTCGCCGTCGGTTTCGATGGTGTCGGCGGCGGGGGCGCCGGCCGTCCAGCGGGCAACCTCCTCGTCGAACGCGCGCGCGAAGCGATCGAGCTTGGCACGCTCGAGCGTCAGTCCCGCGGCCATGGCATGACCGCCGAAGCGCTCGATGAGATCCGGGTGACGCGTCGCGATCGAGTCGAGCACGTCACGGATGTGGATCCCAGCGACCGAGCGCGCCGAGCCGCGCAGGCTCGCCGCATCGGCGATTGCGAAGGCGATCACCGGGCGCCGCACACGATCCTTCACCCGGCTCGCGACCAACCCGACCACGCCCTGGTGCCAGCTCTCGTCGAACAGGCATACGCCGCTGCGCTGCCGCGCCCCGGGGCCGGGATCGGCGAGGCAGCGCACCGCAGCGAGTGCCACCTGCTGCATGCGCGCTTCGATCGAGCGGCGCTCCTGGTTGAGCTCATCGAGACGCGCCGCGAGACCCTCGGCGGTGGCGGGATCATCGGCGAGCAGGCACTGGATGCCGATGGTCATGTCGTCGATACGGCCGGCGGCGTTCAGGCGCGGCGCCACGCCAAAGGCGAGATCGCTTGCGGTGAGATCGTGCGCCGGCCGGCCGGCGATGGCGAGCAGCGCCCGGATGCCGGCCACGCAGCGTCCGGCGCGAATGCGCTTCAGCCCCTGCGCGACCAGCACGCGGTTGTTGGCATCGAGCGGCACCACGTCGGCGACCGTACCGAGCGCCACCAGGTCCAGCAGCTGCGCCGCGCCGGGGGTGGCGGGCAGCCCCGCCTCCTCGAGCCGGCGTGCGAGCGCCGCCATGACGTAGAATGCGACTCCGACTCCGGCCAGCGAGCGGCTGCCGAAGCGGCTGCCCCCGAGGTTGGGGTTGACGATCACGTTGGCGTCGGGCAGCAGCGCGCCCGGCAGGTGATGATCGGTGATCAGCACGTCGATCCCGCCCGCGCGCGCGGCAGCGACCCCGGCGTTGCTCGAGACGCCGTTGTCGACCGTGACGATGAGAGTCGGCGCGCGCGCGGCTGCCAGCGACACGATCCCGGGGGTGAGCCCATAACCGAACTGAAATCGGTTGGGCACCAGAAAGTCCACCGCCGCGAACCCGAAGCTCCTCAGGGCGCGCACCATCAGCGCGCTGCTGGTCGCGCCGTCGGCATCGAAATCCCCGATGATCAGCACGCGCCCGGCCGTGCGGTGCTGCAGCAGCAGGTCCACCGCCGCCGGGATGCCCTCGAGCGTGCCCACCGGCAACAGCCGCCCGAGGGAAGTGTCCAGATCCGCCGCCGAGCGTACGCCACGCGCCGCGTATACCCGCTCGAGCACCGGATGCAGATCCCCGCCCAGCGGCGCGGCCGGCGCGCGGCGCACGACCCGCAGCCTCACGCGAAGCTCCGCAGGCCCGCCCGCGGGCGCCGCCACAGCCGCAGATGACTGCGGCGGCGCAGCGTGATTCGTGTGTCGTTGGCGATCAGCGTCACACTCCCGAGCTCGCCGCGGCGCAGCGCCTGGAGCGCCGGCGACACGAAGCGCGCATCGAGACGCGCCAGGGACTGGGTGAGCGTGTCGTGCCTGTCAGGCTGCAACTCACGTCCCACCTCCACCACCAGCACCACCCCAAGGGCGCGCTCGTCGGCGAGCACATCCTGCAGGCGCTGCGGAAGAGCGCGGCACAGGTCCGCCTGCAGCCGCCACAGACCGCTCACATACGGGTCCGCGCCGAAGGCGCGCAGGGCACGCCCCGCGCGGCGCTCGGGCTGCAGTGCCCGCCCCTCGGCGCCCCACGGCCACAGTGTCGTGACCGGCGGCTCGCCGCGGCGCAGGCGCGCCTCGTTCAGCGCCTGGCCGTGCAGCCACATCTCGATCTCGGCCAGCAGGCGCCGCAGTGGCGCCGCCGCGGCTCCCCGAGGCAGGGCCTCGGCGACGTCGTTCCCTGCGCAGCGGGCAGGCTCGGTGGTGGCGACGGCGGCAATGCCGGCGGTGCGGAGGAGAAAGTCACCGGACGAGAGGGGCGTGAGTGTGAAGCCGGAAACGCCAAAGGTGTCCTGAAAGGCGGCGGCGAGCGCCCCTAGCTCGGCGGGCGGCAGACGCAGGACGCCACGGTGATCCAGATACAGCCGCGCGCCGCCCGCGCTGAGGTGCAGCGGGGTGGCGATCCACAGCGTGCCGCTCGCGCCCGCGGGCGGCACCCCCGGCGCCAGCTCGGCGGCGGCGATGCACGCGGGGGCGGCGCCGGCCAGATCCTCGCGGCCGAGCGCGTGCGCGAGCCACTCGCGCCAACCGTGCTCGAGCGCCGCGCGCTCCCCGAAACGGCCCGCGCTTTCGATTCCCGGAGCGGCCGCCGCTTCTGCGGCGCCGCCGAGCGGCGCGCCGTTGGCGCCGCGCGGCAGGTACAGGTCGGCGATCACAATGACGATCTCGCGCACCGGCGCTATCGTACTGCGGAATGAAGTTCACGCTCGAACCGGGCACGCGCGCCAACCTGATCCGGGGCTACTCGGCTGCCGAGATCCGCATCGGCGAACACAGCGTGCAGCGCAGCTGCATCGTCACGGCGGACCGGCTGATCACCGATTGGGAGCCAGAGAGTTTCGCCGAGCTGACGCCCGCTCACCTGGAGGCGATTCTCGCGCTCACACCGGAGGTGGTGCTGCTCGGCACTGGCGCGACGCCGCGCTTTGCGCCCCAGGCGGTGCGCGCGGCGCTGGCGCAGCGCGGTGTCGGGCTCGAGGCCATGCAGCTGGGTGCAGCCTGCCGTACGTTCAACGTTCTGGTTCAGGAGGAGCGGCGGGTCGCCGCGGCGCTGTTTCTGCGCTAGCGCCTGGAGGCGCAAGGATGATCGGCAGAAGACACAGGGGGAGGCTCAACCAACCAAACAATCATTCGAAGCTGACAGACTCGAACAATTGCGCTATTTTTTTTGTTCCCGACCGTTATTGCTCTTGTCGCGACTCCCTCCACCCTGTGTCTTCTGCCGGTTACCCTCCGCTTTGGCTTTTCCTGGCTGTCGTCGTTAGGAGACAGGGAGCGCATGTTAAACATGTCGCAGAAGGCCCTGCAAGCCCTTCGAGGGATAAAGATTTTTCCCGCCGCCCGTTGGGGCTTTCCCCGCATCCTCGCGCAGTGCTCGGGCCCTGATTTGTAGGGCTTTTCTCCTGCGCGGGTCATTCGATTCAGATGACTGGGATCTTTTTAGCATTTGTAATCAAAATGTTAGCACGTATACATCATGTGAATACTCTACCGGGCAGTCTGGCCGGCACCCCCCAGCGTCGGCGGGAGGACCGCGCCTCGCCAGGTGCCTCCGGCGCTCCAGGCTCGCCAGGCAAAGCGCAGCCAGCGCGCGAGCGCGAGCGCGATCCACAACGCCCAGGCGAACATGATCGTGCGGTAGACCCACAGCGGCAGGCTGTATACCACCGGATGCGGCAACCTCGAAGCCGCGCGATCGACGAACCAGCTGAAGGTATTGCCACTCGAGCCCGGCCCCGTCACACCCATGTCGGGCGAGGCCAGCAGCCCATAACGCACGCCGGAGAAGACGAGGCTCGTAACGGCGAACAGCGTGAACGCTGCGAGCGCGCACTGCAGCAAGTTGAATTGCCAGCGCTTGAGATCGTACGCGCCGCGCCACTGCTCTCGCCAACTCATCGCGAAGAGCCATGCGGCCACCGTGACGAACACCCGCCAGGAGAGAGTCGAGAGCCCCAGACCGAGCATGAGCCACTCGGAGGTGCGCAGCGGTGAGCGCGGCCACCGACCGAGTAACGTCGCTACCACGAGAAACACGAGCAGCTCACCCCAGTACAGAAACGCCGGTCCTACTCCGCCCCCGATCGCGACCAGAGGCCAGCGGTCGGCCGGCAAGGCGAGCGTCGTCATGACGTTGCTCGACGGTGCGCGCAGGTCCACGGCGTCAGGACGTGAGGCCACCGACGTGCCGTCCGTCGAACGCCATGCGATACGGACCGTGTGCTTGCCGGGCAGGATGGATAAGGACAGCTCGCCCCCGTCGGGCCGAATCTGCGTTGGCTCGCCGTCGACCACGACTTGCGTAACAGTGCCCTCCTTCGGGAGCTGGATCGCATGCCGGCTGCCCTGGGTACTGCGGTAGCGCAGCTCGAGTTCGTGTTCCGATGAGTGGCGGCCGATGCGGGCGCGCTGGTGCACTGCATCGATGGCGAGTGTTCGCCCCGCTACGGCCGGGGGCCGCGTCACCGCGAGCTCGAGTTGCTCGCCGACGCGCGGGCGGTATTCGAACACCCACGGAGCGGCGGCCAAGTCGTCCGGTAGCACCGCCGCAAGCCCGATGAAGTCCACGCGCCATTGCGGGCTGACGACGAACCGCCAGATCTCGGCGCGGGCCGGCGTCGCGGTGAGCCGCAGCGCCAGCCGATCGCTGCGTGCGAGACCCGAGGTCCACTCGCGCTCGGCCTGTCCGGCCGCGAGGCCCGCGAGAGCAACACCGTCGCGTCGGACGTCAAGACCCTCGGTCAGCACCGACTCTCCCGGAACGAGCGGCACGGCCACCGTGAAGGCGGCCGATTCCGGAGCGACTCGCTGAACGGTCGTCGCAACCGACCAGTCGAGATCGAGCCGGAAATTTCGAACGACGCGCACGAACGCCGGGAAAGCCTCACCGGCTGCCGGATTCGGGGTCGCCGCGACCGATCCGGTGCGCGGCTGGCGCGTGAGATCCAGGGCACCGGACACCAGCCGTCCAGCGTTCACGCCCGCGACATCCCAGCCCGCTGCATCGACCGAGACCGTGCGCGGCACCAGCGGAAAAGCCAGGTGCACGCTGTCGCCCACGAGGCGCCCCTCGATGCGGATCGTGCGTACCCCGCTCTTGAGCGGCACCCACAGCGCCTCGTCGGGCTCTCGTGCTACCGCGAGACTCGAGGCACCGTCGACTGCCACCGAATCGATCTGCCAGCGATCCCCTGCGGAGGGTACGGCCACAGCCAGCGGGGCGAGCGCGCTCGCTTTCAGATCGATCTGGACCCGATCTGCGCTGACGTGGACTTGCGCCTGCATGATCTCGGCACACGTCGGAGCGCACTGCGGCGCCTGGGTGAGACGATCACGCAGCTCGTTGAGCAGTGCGGGATCGGGCGTGGACTCGGCACGCGCGCCGAAAGGGGCCGCGGCGACGCACGCCAGCAGCAGGGCGCCCGCCGCGCCGCCCGGCCTCAGGAATACGGATAGTCGCAGACGCGTGCCGAAGCTGTTGCGCGCCAGCCGGATGAAGAACCACACCAGCGCTGCCACACCGGCGATGCGCCACAGGGCCACCGCCACCGGGCCGAGCACGACAAAGCGCAGTGATTGATCGGGGTCGACCGGACCCGTCCAGCCGAACGGATGTGCTCCGTAGTTCCACGCGGGTATCCCCGGCCCCGCCTGTACCAGCGTGCCGGCGGCGTACCGGGCGAGTATCGGCTCCGCGGCCGAGGCCGCTCGGAGGCCGCTCACCGCGACGCCGCTCAGGTCCGCTCGGTCGGCGGCCGAGGTGAGTTCCTCTACGACTTTGGTTTCGAGTGGCGCAGCAGCTGGCATGGGAGCCGCCACCCGCTGCCGGGCGTAGCCGGCCACCTCGAGCTGCGGATAGATCGCATGCCGTACCTCGCTCCAGGTGAACGGGACGAGCGCGAGCGCGAGTACCGCGAAACTCACCGTCCTGTAAACACTCGCGACACGCGCGAGTCGCCCCTCTGGGGCGGCGCGCGCCAAGGCGATTGCGGCGAGCAGATTGCCCCAGACCCAGATCAACTCAGGAGCAGCCTGGTAGGTCAGAAAAAGGCCGACCCCGCCGATCGTTGCGGTAAAGGGCCCCGCGACCCAGTACGAGAACACAGCGATCACCAGCACGCCGAAGAGGTTCCACAAGCCCCAGCGGTCGAGCCAGGCGGTCGGCGATACATCGGCCCCGAGGACGGCAAGCAGACGATGGCCGGGGGGCAAATACAGCTCGCCTGACACCCCATCGAAGCTGTTCGTCCAGCCGGTTGCCGGCAGGGCCCGGTACGGGTGCGCGCTGCGCGCGAGCACGCTGAGCTGCACCGAGGGACTGCGCAGCTCGACGCCCGTTTCCCCCTGGGATGCAGAACTCGTCACGAGCAAGGTCTCAGTGCCGCTGCGCGCGCTGGCGAGGCGGTAGGGCTCTCGCATCCCGAGGCGCCAGTCACGTCGGAGTGTTCCGCTCACTTCGTCGACAGCGGTGACACCCTCGTGATCGAAGTCGAGCCACAATCGACGCCTCAGGTGCAGCCGGTTCTGGTCCGTGTTGGAGAGACCGCGGCTGCGTTCGACGATCCTGAGCTGCGAACCCGGCGCCATCCGAAATGCGGGGTACCCGCGCCAGTCCTCCGGCACATTCGCTTGCGCCGGATCGATCCCCGCGACACCCTCGACCGCGGCGACGCGCAGCCGATCGTTGGCCGCAAAACTCCACACCTCCTCGCGCGCGGGGCCGGGTTCCCCGGGTGAGGACAGCGCCGCGGAGGCCTGAGCCTGCCGCGCGGTGAGAATGAGCTCAAAGCGACCGGCACGCACCTGGACACGCAGTCCGCCGTCGGACTCGAGCCGTGCGGGCAGCGCGCCCTGGAGCGAGATCGGAATGAAACCGGCCGGGAGCACCCGCGCAAGGTGCTCCTCTCGCGCGTCTCCGGCTGCGCGCAGCCGCAGGCGCGTCACCAGGCGCAGAGGGATATCGTCCTCGACCAGCCGATAGACCTGCACATCGAGCCGGCGCGGTTCGGCGGCCGTGCCCTGGCGCCCGAGCGCGAGTCTGCCGGCCGGCCGCTCCGGCTGCAGCACACGTTGCCCATCGACGACGAGATCGAGCAGCGCCGTCTGGACGGGAATCGCCAAGGTCTCGGGCCGCGCGTCCCATACGAATCTGCCACTCAGCGCGTGAGAGCCGGCCGTCAGCCGCACGTGAGGCACGTCGCCCCGGGCCACCAGCGCCGCGGGAGCGCCGTCAACCGAGACCGCCTGCGGCCAGCGCTCCAGATCCCCCGGCAGAGCGACCCAGCTCTCGGTGTAGACCTGCCAGCGTTGGCTGAAGGTTCCGCCGTGCGCATCGAGGTTCAGCAGCAGGCGCTCCGGCCAGACACACCGATAGGAATTGGCGTCGGCGATGTTTGAGCCCGCGAGGAAGGGACAGCGTTGAAATTCCTTGCCCTTCAGCACCCACCCATGCCAGTCCTCGAGGGCGCGGGGAATCACGGGCTGCTCCGCCGTTGCGCGAGTGCCCGCAGTGGCCGGGAGCAGAACCAGGGCCAGAGCCGCCAGTAGCCTCATGTGCACCCCCCTCTTATTAAACGGGACTGTAACTGCCTCGGGGTTGGCGGGCCGGCTAGGCTGTGCCACCCAACAACGGCACGAAGGCCACCGCTCCGAGTGACTCGCGCTGCACGCCCTGCTCGCGGCGCGTGATCCGCACCAGCTCCTGCTCGCCTTCAGGCCCTATGGGCACCAGGAGCCGCCCGCCGACGCGCAGCTGGCGGATGAGCGCCTCGGGCACCGTGAGCGGCGCGGCCGCCACCAGGATGCCATCGAAGGGTGCGTGCGCTTTCCAGCCGAGCGTGCCGTCGCCGTGGCGGAAGCGCACGTTCCTGATCCCGAGCTCCTTCAGGCGCTCGCGCGCGCGCGCCAGCAGCGGTTCGATGCGCTCGATGGTGTACAGGCGCGCCACCAGCGGCGCGAGCACCGCGGTCTGGTAACCACACCCCGTGCCCACCTCCAGGACGCTGTCGGCCGCGCCCGCCTCGAGCAGCGCCTCGGTCATGCGCGCCACGATGTAGGGCTGTGAGATCGTCTGACCGAAACCGATCGGCAGCGCCGTGTCCTCGTAGGCGCGGCTGCCGAGCGCCTCGTCGACGAAAATATGACGCGGCACATTGCGAATACGATCGAGCACGGCGAGATTCGCAATGCCCTGTTCGCGCAGACGTTGCACCAGCCGATCGCGGGTGCGGGCGGAAGTCATGCCGATGCCGGACAGGCGCAGATCAGTCATTGACGCCTTCCAGCCAGCTCCCGACTGCGGACAGTGCCGCGTGACGGGTGAGGTCGACCTGCAGCGGCGTCACCGAGACGTATCCCTGGGCGACGGTGTCGAAGTCGGTACCCGGACCCGCGTCCTGCTCCGCGCCGGCGGGACCGATCCAGTACACCGGACGCCCGCGCGGGTCCTGCGCCCGCATGACCGGCTCGGAACGGTGGCGATAGCCGAGCCGGCTGGCGCGAAAGCCTCGCAGCTGTGCGTACGGCACGTCGGGCACGTTGACGTTGAGGATGAGCGCGGACTGCAGCGGCCTCTTCAGCAGCTGTGCCACCAGCCGGCGCGCGACCTCGGCGCCGGTTTCGAAGTGCCCACCCCCGGCGGCGCCGGTGCACAGCGACACCGCGATGGTCGGCAGGCCGAGGAAGCGACCCTCGACCGCCGCCGCCACCGTGCCGGAGTACAGCACGTCGTCGCCCAGGTTCGCGCCGTCGTTCACCCCCGAGACCACCATGTCGTGCTCGAAATCGAACAGGCCGGAGATCGCCAGGTGCACGCAGTCGGTGGGCGTGCCCGGCACGAAGTACACCCCCGGCTCGGACTCGAATACGCGCAGCGGCACATCCAGAGTGAGTGAGTTGCTCGCGCCGCTCTTGTTGCGGTCAGGCGCGACGACGGTCACCTCGGCGAGCGTCGCCAGCGCCTCGCGCAGGCGGCGAATGCCCTCGGCACGAAAGCCGTCATCGTTGCTGACCAGGATCTTCACTGCGAAAGGGATGGAGCCGCCGAGAGTGCGCCTGACTATACTTCAAGAAAGACGTTGCGGCGGAGCGGGCGTGATTTCCCCAGGCAATGACAATCCGGACGAGGAAACCGACGAGGCACGCCTGTTCCGGGAGGCAGTGCGCGGTGTGCGACCGCTCGGGTCCCGTGCGCCGGCACCACAACGGCCGAAGGTGCGGCCGCGCGCGCGCTTCACGCGCGCCGACCGCGCCGCCGTGCTGCAGGAGAGCCTCGCCGGGGACAGCGCCGACCCGGCGCTGGCAGGCGGTGAGGAGCTCATGTTTCGTCGCCCGCAGGTGCAGCTCGGGGTGTTGCGCCGGTTGCGGCGCGGTGAGTATCGCGTGCAGCGCGAGATCGACCTGCACGGCCTCACGGTTGCCGAGGCGAAGCATGCCTTGCGGCAGTTCCTCATCGACGCGCTCGAGCACGAGATGCGCTGCGTGCGCATCATCCACGGCAAGGGCTTGCGCTCCGGTCACCGCGGGCCGGTGCTCAAGGCTGCCGTCAATGCAGTTCTGCGTCGCACCGGTGCGGTGCTCGCCTACGTTTCCGCCCGGCAGGTGGACGGCGGAACCGGCGCCGTCTACGTGCTGTTGTCTTAGGCGAGCTAGGGTGAGTCTGCGTCGGGCGGCGGCTGAGCGCCCGGCGGCGCCTCGATCAGCTCGCGCAACACCGCGGTCGCAAAGCCCCCGCGCGCCAGGTGAAACTTGAGCACCACCGCCTGCGCTTCGGGCTCGCTGCCAAGCTCGCGCACCGCGAGCCGCAGGCTGCGCCGCTCCTGCGCCATGCCGGCGGCCACGCACAGTGCACTCTGCTGCGCAAGCGCGGCGGCGAGGCGCAACTCGAGCTCGAGCACCCGCGCGCGCGTCTGGGGCGACCCCTGTCCCCACAAGGGCCCGGTGGGGTGAATCTCCAGCCGCCGGCAGCGCCCCTCAAGCGTGTCATCGGCCCCCTCCACCGGGAAGAAGCTACCGCGAGCGTCGAGGTTGGCGAGGTCGCCGGCCTCGAGGTGCTCCCAGCTGCCATCGGCCACGCGTGCCGCGAGCAGCGCATTGAACACGGCGCTGCGCGCGGCCGAGAGAACGAAACCCCGCTCCTGCCTCGCGAGGCGGCCCAGCTCCTCGCGTGCGCGCGCGAGATTCGCGCCGTCTCGACCGAAGCGCTGCGGGCCGAAGTAATTCGGTACCCCGCGCCGCGCGATGTCTGCCAGGCGCGGGGCGAGGCCCGCGGCGAGCCGCGCGCCGTCACCCTGCGGGGCGAGCAGGCGCACCATGAAGCGATTGCCGGCCAGCGCGCCGCGCGGGAGCTTGCGCGTATGCGGATGCGCCTCGAGCACCTCGAACTCCGCATTGCCCACCGCCAGCCAGCCGACGGGCGCGCGCGGTTGCGGCACCGAGAACCACTGGATGGCAATGGCGCGGCGATCCTTGAGTCCGGCGTAGCCGACCTCGCCCGGCCGGCAGCCCGCGATCCTTGCCAGCTCGCGCGCCACCCATTGCGTGTTGGCGTTGTGCTTGCGCACCCGCAGCAGCAGGTGCTGACCGGAGCCGGCGGGCGCGAAGCCGAGATCCTCCTCGACCACGAAGTCCGCCGGCGTGGCGCGCAGCACGGCCGACGCCGGCGGCGCACCGTGAGCGCGCGGCGGTGCCAGCGCGGCCTCGCGTGCGCTCAGTTCGCGACCCTGCACCTCGCTTGCTCCTCAGACTGACGGCAATGGGTTGGTCGGGCGCGCGTGCAGCTAGTCGCCGCTCAGCAGCACCACGGCCTGTGCGGCAATGCCTTCCGTGCGGCCGAGGAACCCCAGGCCCTCGGTGGTGGTCGCCTTGATGTTGACGTGCTGCTCGTCGATCTGCAGCAGCTGTGCGACCTGTCGTCGCATGGCGTCCCGATAGGGGGCGATCTTCGGCGCCTGCGCGAGCACCGTGAGGTCCACGTTAGCCACGGCGAGGCGCTGTGCGTGCAACTGAGCGAGCACGCTCACGATGAAACGGCGGCTGTCGGCACCCTTCCACTGCGGGTCGGTATCGCTGAAGTGCTGCCCGATGTCGCCGAGGCCCGCCGCGCCCAGCAGCGCATCGCACAGCGCGTGCAGCACCACGTCCCCGTCCGAATGCGCCACCACGCCCTGGGAGTGCGGGATGCGCACCCCGCCGAGCATGATGAACTCACCGGGGCCGAAGGCATGCACGTCGATTCCTGAGCCGATTCTCATGAGCTGCCCCCGAGCGCGTGGCTGCGGCGCGCCGCCAGCACCGCCGCGGCCAGCACCAGATCCGCGCCGGTGGTGATCTTGAGATTCGTCGCCGCCCCTTCGATGAGCAGCGGGTGCTCACCCAGCCACTCGAGCGCCTGCGCCTCGTCGCTGGGGAAGCGCCCGGCTGCGTGCGCCTGATCGAGCGCCGCGCACAACCGCGCGTAGCGGAACATCTGCGGGGTGAGCGCGCGCCACAGACCGGACCGGTCCAGGGTCTGCGCAACCCCGACGCCCGTGCCCTCGCCGCCCTGAGCGCGCTTCAGAGTGTCCGTCGCCGGGATCGCGAGCACCCCTCCAACCGGGTGCGTGCCGAGCTCCCCGAGGAGGCGCTCGAGGTCCTGCGCATCGAGGCACGGCCGAGCCGCATCATGCACCAGCACCCAGTCATCGGGCCCGGCTCGCCCCTGGAGCCCGGCGAGCGCGAAGCGCACCGACTGGCTGCGCTGCGCACCCCCGCGAACAGGAGTAACGGTGCTCGTGCCCCGGGCGTTCAGGCGCGCGGCCACCTGCTCCCAGCCGGTATCCTCGCGGGCCAGCGCCACGACGATGTGCTCACAGCGCGGCGCATCGGCGAGAAACGGCGCGAGCGCCCACTCGATCACGGTGCGTCCGGCGAGCGGCGCGTATTGCTTCGGTCGGTCCGCGCCGAAGCGGCTGCCTGAGCCCGCGGCCGGCATGACGAGCCAGTAACGCATCGGCAATACGACCCCGCGACTTCAGCGAGCCGCTGCAGTGCGCGTCGGAGGGTGGCTGGCGTCGGCCGGGCGGGCGGGAACCACCTGATAGAACGTCTCGTTGCGGGCGATCATGCCCAGATCGCTGCGGGCGCGCTCTTCGAGCGCGTCCATGCCGGTCTTGAGGTCACGCACCTCGGCTGCGAGTTGCCGGTTGCGTTCGGCGAGTTGTTCGTTGTCCGCCCGCTGCGTCGCCACCGCGCGCTTCAGGCGCTCCATTTCGCGAACTCCGTCCTCGGAGAACCATACCCGGTATTGCAGCAGGATGAGGGCAACAGCGAGCACAGCGGCGAGCCACTTCATGGGCCCGACAGCCTATCAGACCGCGTGCGGTGCGCGAAGCCCCGCCCTCGGCGCGCCGGCCCTCAGATCCTGACCGGAAACGCCTCCCGGCCGGCGTAACGCACCTGACCAAGCTCGGCTTCGATGCGCAGCAGCTGGTTGTACTTGGCGATGCGATCCGAGCGCGACAGGGAGCCGGTCTTGATCTGCGAGGTGGCGCTCGCGACCGCGATGTCGGCGATGGTGCTGTCCTCGGTCTCCCCGGAGCGATGCGAGACCACCGAGGCGTAGCGCGCCTTGTCGGCCATGTCGATCGCTGCGAGCGTCTCGGTGAGCGTGCCGATCTGATTCGGCTTGATGAGGATGGCGTTGGCGATGTGCCGCTCGATCGCTTCCTTCAGGATCCGGGTGTTGGTCACGAACACATCGTCGCCCACCAGCTGGATCTTCTGTCCCAGCGCGCGTGTCAGCTGCGACCAGCCGTCCCAGTCGGACTCGCTCATGCCGTCCTCGATGGTGATGATCGGGTAGCGGTCCGCGAGGTCCGCGAGGTAGCGGGTGAACTCAGCGGCCGAAAAGCTGCGGTGCTCGGACTCGAGTTCATAGCTGTCGTTCTTGAAGAACTCCGAGCTTGCCACGTCGAGCCCCAGATACACATCCGTCCCCGGCCGGTAGCCGGCCTTCTCGATGGCCTGCAGGATGAGCTTGAGCGCCGCCTCGTTCGACTCCAGATTCGGCGCAAAGCCGCCCTCATCCCCCACCGCGGTCGACAGTCCCCGTTCGGCGAGCAGCCTCTTGAGGGTGTGGAACACCTCGACGCCGTAGCGCAGCGCCTCGCGGAACGTGGGTGCGCCCACGGGAAGGATCATGAACTCCTGGATGTCGAGGCTGTTGTTGGCGTGCGCGCCGCCGTTGATGATGTTCATCATCGGCACGGGCATGACCGGCTCGCGGGCGCCGCCGATCAGCCCTCCGAGATAGCGGTACAGCGGCGCGCGCGCGTCGTTCGCCGCCGCGTGGGCGTTGGCGAGGGACACGCCGAGTATGGCGTTGGCGCCGAGCCGGCTCTTGTTCTCCGTGCCGTCGAGCTCGATCATGCGCCGGTCGATCTGCGCCTGGTCGCGTGGGTCCTGGCCCAGGAGCGCCGAGCGCAGCTGCGTGTTGACGTGCTCCACCGCCGTGAGCACGCCCTTGCCGCCGTAGCGCTTCTTGTCCCCGTCGCGCAGCTCCACCGCCTCGCGCGTGCCGGTGGAGGCGCCCGAGGGCACCGCCGCCCTGCCGAGCACGCCGCTGTCCAGGATCACGTCGGCTTCGACGGTGGGGTTGCCGCGCGAGTCGATGATCTCGCGCCCGCGGATATCGCTGATTCGGCTCATCGTCTCGACTTCCTCACAGCAGGGATTCCTCGAAGGGCACTTTCTTCACCGCCCGGTCGAGCTCGCACAGCGTGCCGAGCAGCGGCTCCATGCGCTCGAGCGGCCAGGCGTTCGGACCGTCCGACAGCGCTGCTGCCGGGTTGGGGTGCGTCTCCATGAACAGCCCCGCCACCCCGGCGGCAACCGCCGCGCGTGCCAGCACCGGAATGAACTCGCGCTGGCCGCCGGAAGCCGAGCCCTGCCCGCCCGGCAGCTGCACCGAGTGGGTGGCGTCGAACACCACCGGGCAGCCGGTGGCGCGCAGGATCGACAGTGAGCGCATGTCGGATACCAGGTTGTTGTAGCCGAACGAGAAGCCGCGCTCGCACACCAGGATCGCCTCATTGCCGGTGGAGCGCGCCTTGTCGACGACGTTCTGCATCTCCCACGGCGAGAGGAACTGCCCCTTCTTGATGTTTACCGGCTTGCCCTGCGAGGCGGTGTTGACGATGAAGTTCGTCTGGCGGCACAGGAACGCCGGGGTCTGCAGCACGTCGACGACCGCGGCCACTTCCGCCAGCGGGGTGTCCTCGTGCACGTCGGTCAGCACCGGCACGCCGATGGCGCGGCGCACGTCGTCGAGAATCTTGAGGCCCGCCTCGATCCCCGGGCCGCGGAAGCTGGCGCCCGATGAGCGGTTGGCCTTGTCGTAGGAAGCCTTGAAGATGAAGGGGACGCCGAGCCGGGAAGTGATCTCCTTGAGCCGCCCGGCGATCTCCTGGGTGAGGGCCGCGCCCTCGATGACGCACGGGCCGGCGATCAGGAACAGCGGCCGCCCCGCTCCGACTTCATGTCCCGTCAGCCGCATGGCTCACGCGCCCGCGGCCTGCGGGAGCTGCGAGGCGCGCTGCGCGCGCGCCGCCCGCACGAAACCGGCGAACAACGGGTGCCCGTCGCGCGGGGTGGAGGTGAACTCCGGGTGGAACTGCGTCGCCAGGAACCACGGGTGGTTGGGCAGCTCGATCACCTCCACCAGGCCGTCGCGCGAGAACCCCGAGAAGCGCATGCCCGACTGCCGATAGCGGTCGAGGTAGTTGTTGTTGAATTCATAGCGGTGCCGATGGCGCTCCATGATGGCATCGCGGCCGTAGAGCTCGCGCGCGCGCGTGCCGGCCCCGAGCAGCACTTCCTGGGCCCCGAGGCGCATGCTGGCGCCCTTGGCGGAAGCCTCGTCGCGCGTCTGCGCGCCGCGCATCTGGTCCTGCCACTCCGAGATGAGCGCGATCACCGGGTGCGGGCCGGCGCGGTTGAACTCGGTGCTGTTGGCATCGGCGAGTCCGAGCACGTGGCGGCCGAATTCCACGATCGCGACCTGCATGCCGAGGCAGATCCCCAGGTACGGAACGCCGTGCTCGCGCGCGTAGCGCACCGCCTGGATCTTGCCCTCGATGCCGCGCTCGCCGAACCCCCCGGGCACCAGGATCGCATCCACCCCCTCGAGCGCGTGGGTGCCGCGCTGCTCGATATCGGTGGACTCGACGTAGTGGATATTGACGCGCGTGCGGGTCTTCAAGCCGCCGTGCATCAGCGCCTCGTGCAGTGACAGATAGGAATCGCGGATCTGCACGTACTTGCCGACCATGGCGATGTCCACCTGGCCGTCCGGATTGGACTTCGCGCTCACCACCTGGCGCCAGTCGGCCAGATCGGTGGACGGCACCTCCAGGCGCAGCTTGTCGACGACGATGTCATCGAGCGCCTGCTCGTGCAGCAGGATCGGGATCCGGTAGATATCGTCCGCGTCGACCGCGGAAATCACCGCCCGCTCTTCCACATTGGTAAACAGGGCAATCTTGCGCCGCTGCTCCTCGGGCAGCGGATGCTTGCAGCGGCACAGCAGCACGTCCGGCTGGATGCCGATGCCGCGCAGCTCCTTCACCGAGTGCTGCGTCGGCTTGGTCTTGATCTCGCCCGAGCCGCCCACTATCGGCACCAGCGTCAGGTGCATGAACGCGCAGTTGTTGCGGCCGAGCTCGACACCGAGCTGGCGGATGGCCTCGAGGAAGGGGAGCGACTCGATGTCGCCGACCGTGCCGCCGATCTCGACCATGCAGACATCCGAGCCGTCGGCTCCCAGCTTGATGCTGCGCTTGATCTCATCGGTGATGTGCGGGATGACCTGCACGGTCGCGCCGAGGTAGTCCCCGCGGCGCTCCTTGGCGATGACGCGCTCGTAGATGCGCCCGGTGGTGAAGTTGCTGTTGCGCCCGGTAGTGGTGCGCACGAAACGCTCGTAATGCCCGAGGTCGAGATCGGTCTCGGTGCCGTCCTGGGTGACGAACACCTCGCCGTGCTGAAACGGGCTCATGGTGCCCGGGTCGACGTTGATGTACGGATCGAGCTTGACCATCGCCACCTTGAGGCCGCGGGCCTCGAGAATCGCGCCCAGCGAGGCGGAAGCGATGCCCTTGCCCAACGAGGACACGACGCCACCGGTGACGAATACAAAACGCGTCATATGTGAGTCAGGGAGTTCCCGTCGCACGAGGTTGCGGCCACAAAATCGGCGCCACCACGACGGGCCAGCAGGGTAGCACATCTGCCCGCACCAATGTGGGGCGGGTTCGACGGCTAAGCCGCGCTCCAGATCAGGCGGGCGCGCCGCCGGCTCGCAGCGCTCGCCTGCACCGACTCATCGAGCCAGAGCCCAGCGACCGCAATCAGGGTCTCGGCCGCGAAAATCAGCGGCAGTCGTGCGCGCTCCGCCACCGGCACGCGCGCTTCCTGCAGCAGGCTCTTGAGCGCGCGACGCCGCCCGCCGCGCTGCGGACGCAGGCGCTCACCGCCCCGGCGTGCGCGGATGGTTAGCGTGGCGGGGAGGGCCTCCAGATCCAGCGGTCCGCGCGCATCGCGCTTCAGCGTGAGCCGACCGAGCGGCGCGGGCAGCGCGCAGGTCCTGCGCCTGCGCCACGGCCAGCTGACTTGCTCGAAGCGCGCCGCCGCAGCCGGCGGCTGCGCCGCGGCGCGCCGCGAGCGCCCGCTCCCGGGCAGTGCGCCGGCCGATGCGCCGGGTGCGCCCCCGGAGGCGGTGCGCAGCGACAGTAGATCCGCCTGGCGCTGCAGCAGCGCGCCCGCCCAGGTCACGACGGGCTGTGCATCGGCACGCGCCTGCAGCAGCGGACCGGCAATCTCCTCGAGCCGGCTGGCGGGAGGCGCGCGGTACCCCGCGGCGGTGATCCAGAACCGCAGCGCGTTGCGGCGGCGTTCGGGCGGCAGTGCGCGCAGCCGCTTCGCCGACAGCATGGGCCCGAAGCTCGCGCGCGCGGCGTCGGCGGCACCCAGGGCATCGAGCAGCCGCTGCGCTTCCGCGGCGTGGCGCGCGGCGCGCGCCACGGTGGCTGCGGCCGCGGGCCAACGCTCCCGGATCAACGGCAGCACCCGCGTGCGCAGGTAGTTGCGATCGTGACGCAGCTCGGCGTTGCCCGGGTCCTCGATCCACTCGAGCCCCTGCGAGCGCACCCAGGCGGTGAGCTCGGCGCGCGACCAGGACAGGAGCGGGCGCACCAGAGCGCCACGCGCAAAGGCCGCCCGTGCCGGCATGGCGGCCATGCCGGCGAGACCCGCGCCGCGCAGCAGCTGCAGCAGCACGGTCTCGAGCTGATCATCCTCGTGGTGCGCCGTCAGGAGCGCTTCCTGCGGCGCGAGCGCCGCGGCGAGCAACTGGTAGCGCGCGGCACGCGCGGCGGCTTCGGGCGACTCGCCGCGCAGGCGTGCGACCTTCGCGGTGCGCACCTGCAGCGGCACGCCGAGAGCGCGCGCCACCCGCCGGCAGTGCGCCACCCAGCGGACCGAGTGCGGGTGCAGGCGATGATCGACGTGCAGGGCGCGCAGCTTGAGCGGCGGGCGCTCGAGCTGCGCCAGCGCGGCGAGCAGAGCGGTGGAGTCCGCCCCGCCGCTGAACGCCACGCACACGGCGACATCCGGGAAGCCGGGCAGCAGCTGCGCCAGGCGCCGGCTGAGTGAGCGGGGGCCAAACCCTTCGGTTCCGCGGCGCGCCGCGCGTGGCACGGCCTTACGCCGCGGTTTCGGCAAACACGCCGAAGCCGGCGATCTTGGCGGCGCGCTCCGCGCGCAGCTGATCGCGCGGCACGGCGTCGAGCTCGTCCAGATGACGGACCAGCGCAGCCTTGAGGCTCGCGGCGCTGGCGGACGGATCACGATGCGCACCCCCGAGAGGCTCCTCGATGACCTCATCCACCAGCCCGAGCTTCAGCAGCCGGTCGGCGGTGAGATTCAGCGCTTCGGCGGCCACTTCCTTCTTGTCCTGGCTCTTCCACAGGATGGAAGCGCAGCCCTCCGGTGAGATGACCGAGTAAGTGCTGTACTGGAGCATCAGCAGGCGATCGCACACGCCGATGCCGAGCGCACCGCCGGATCCGCCCTCGCCGGTAACCGCGGTCACGATCGGAATGCGCAGCACCGACATCTCGAAGAGGTTACGGGCAATGGCTTCGCTCTGGCCGCGCTCTTCGGCGCCGACGCCGGGATATGCGCCCTGGGTATCGATCAGCGTCACCAGCGGCAGCCCGAAGCGTTCGGCGAGACGCATCAGCCGCAGCGCCTTGCGATAGCCTTCGGGCTTGGGCATGCCGTAGTTGCGGCGCACGCGCTCCTTGGTGTCACGACCCTTCTGATGGCCGATGATCATCAGCGTGCGCTCGTCGATGCGCGCCAGCCCGCCGACGATCGCGCCGTCGTCCGCGTACATGCGGTCACCGTGCAGCTCGTTGAACTCACGGCAGATGGCGTTGACGTAATCGAGCGTGTAGGGACGGTGCGGGTGGCGCGCGAGCTGGGTGATCTGCCAGGGCGTGAGACTGGCGAAGATGCTCATCGTGAGCTGCCGGCTCTTGGCCTGCAGCCGGCCGATCTCGTCCTGGATGTTGACTTCGCTGTTCTCCGAAGTCACGTGCCTGAGCTCCTCGATCTTCGCTTCGAGCTCGGCGATCGGTTGTTCGAAGTCCAGGAACGAGACGGCCATGCGTGCAGGGTATCCTAACTCAGCGGCCATCGGCGGAGAATGACGGGCCCGGACTCGCCGACGGCGGCCCGTAAAGCACCTGCAGCGCGCCGCGTCCAAGCAGGCCTTCGAGCTGCTCGAGCAGCTCGCGGCTGGCGCGCACCGTCCACTCGTCTCCGAGCGTGAGCGCGCCGCAGGCATCACGGCCCGTGTATTCGATGGTGACCGGGCACGGCCCCGGACGCCAAGGCGCGAGCATTGCGGCCAGCCGCTCGGACAGCGCGGCAGCGTCGGCGTGCGTGCAGCGGATCACCAGACGCTGCGCGCACCGCGAGAGCACCTCATCGAGCTCGCTGATGCGCCGCGCGGACAGCCGCCAGGCGTCACTGAACTCGTCGAAACGCAACAGCCCCTCGACCAACACCAGCGCGTCCTTCGCGATCAGATCGCGGTGCTTCTGCCAGCTCTCCTCGAACAGCATGGCCTCGATGCGCCCGGTGCGGTCATCGAGTGTCAGGATCACGCGCGGCCCGCGTTTCTTCACCTCATCGATGAGTCCCGCCACGGTGACCGGCTTGCCGGCGCCGAAGCGCCCGCTCTCGAGCCCGGCGACCGGCCGGTCACTGACCAGATCGCCGATGCGGTGGGACACGAAACGCGCCAGACTCGACTCGAAGCGTGCGAGCGGATGGCCGGTGAGATACAGGCCGAGTGTTTCGCGCTCTCCCGCCAGGCGCACCGCCTCACTCCACTCCGGCAACAGCGGGCTGGCGTGCAGCGGCGCGGCGCTGGCGCGCTCCTCGCTCGCGAGTCCGAACAGATCGTTCTGCCCCGCCGCGCGGGCGCGGGTGTTCTGGTCGCCGAGATGCATGGCGCTGCTCAAGCGCTCCATGAGCGTCGCGCGGTTGGCGCCCAGGCCGTCCAGGCTCCCGGCGCGCAACAGCGCTTCGAGCACGCGCCGGTTGACCTTCTGCAGGTCCAGGCGCCGGCACAGATCCTCGAGACCCGAGTACGCGCCGCGCGCGCTGCGCTCCGCGATCAGCGCCTCGGCCGCCCCCTCACCCACGCCGCGCACCGCCCCCAGCCCATAACGGATACTGCGCTCGCCGCAGGCGGCGAACTCGTAGCCGGAGGCGTTGACATCCGGCGGCAGCACCGCGAGCCCCAGATCGGTGCATTCCTTGATGAGCGTCACCACCTTGTCGGTGTGATCCATGTCGGCCGACAGCACCGCCGCCATGAAAGCCGCCGGGTAGTGCGCCTTCAGGTACGCCGTCTGGTAGGCGAGCAGCGCGTAGGCGGCCGAGTGCGACTTGTTGAAACCATAGCCGGCGAACTTCTCCATCAGGTCGAAAATGTGCACCGCGACCTGCTCACGCACCCCGCGCGCCACCGCACCGCCGATGAACACCGAGCGCTGCTGCGCCATCTCTTCGGGGCTCTTCTTGCCCATCGCGCGCCGCAGCAGGTCGGCGCCGCCGAGCGTATAGCCCGCCAGCACCTGCGCGATCTGCATCACCTGTTCCTGGTAGAGGATCACCCCGTAGGTGGGCTTGAGAATCGACTCGAGGCTCGGATGCAGGTAATCGATCGGGCCATCGCTCCTGCCGTGCTTGCGGTTGATGAAATCATCCACCATGCCGGACTGCAGCGGGCCGGGCCGGAACAGCGCGACCAGCGCCACGATGTCCTCGAAGCAATCAGGTTGCAGCCGGCGGATCAGATCCTTCATGCCGCGCGACTCGAGCTGGAAGACGGCAGTGGTGCGGCAGGCCTTGAGCAACGCGTAGCTGGGTGCGTCATCCATCGGCAGCGTGCTCACCGTGAGCGCTGAAGCCTGGGGCGGCCGCGCGCGGTTGATGAGCGCCGCGGCGCGCTCGATGATGGTGAGCGTGCGCAGTCCGAGAAAGTCGAACTTCACCAGCCCCGCAGCCTCGACGTCGTCCTTGTCGAACTGGGTGACGATGTTGCCGCCGGACGCATCGCGGTACAGCGGCGCGAAGTCGGTGAGCACCGAGGGGGCGATCACCACGCCGCCGGCGTGCATGCCGGCGTTGCGGGTCAGACCTTCGAGCGAGCGCGCCAGGTCGATGAGGTTTCGCACCTCGTCCTCGCTGTGGTACAGGCGCTTGAGGTCCGGCTCCTTCTCCAGCGCGCCATCGAGCGTGATGCCGAGCTCGAAGGGAATGAGCTTGGCGATGCGGTCAACGTAGCCGTAGGCCATGCCGAGCACGCGCCCGACGTCGCGCACCACGGCCTTCGCGGCCATGGTGCCGTAGGTGATGATCTGCGACACGCGCTCGCGCCCGTACTTGCCCGCTACGTAATCGATGACCCGGTCGCGGCCGTCCATGCAGAAGTCGATGTCGAAATCGGGCATCGAGACACGCTCGGGATTCAGGAAGCGCTCGAACAGCAGGTCGTACTTGAGCGGATCGAGGTCGGTGATCCTCAGGCTGTAGGCCACCAGTGAGCCCGCCCCCGAGCCGCGCCCCGGTCCCACCGGCACGCCGTGCTCGCGCGCCCAGCCGATGAAATCGGCGACGATGAGAAAGTAGCCCGCGAAGCCCATCTGACAGATGACCTGCAGCTCGCGCTCCAGGCGCTCGCGGTAAGCCGGTGGCGCGCTCACCGCCGCGCTGAAGCGGGCGCTGAGTCCGCGCGCGGCTTCGGCGCGCAGGAATTCCTCGGTGCTCACGCCTGCCGGCAGCGGATACTGCGGCATGCGCACCTCCCCGAGCGTCAGCGTCAGACTGCAACGGCGCGCGATCTCCACGGTGTTGGCCAGTGCCTCCGGCACGTCGGCGAACAGCGCCGCCATCTCTTGCGGCGTGCGCAGGTACTGCTGGCGCGAGTAGCGGCGCACACGGCCGGAGTCCGCCAGCAGCGTGCCGTCGTGAATGCAGACGCGCGCCTCGTGCGATTCGAACTGCTCGGGTTTGAGGAACCGCACGTCGTTGGTCGCCACCACCGGCGCGCCGCAGCGGGCGGCGAGCGCGAGCGCGCCGGCGATGTAGGTTTCCTCGAACGGCCGGCCGAGGCGCTGCAGCTCGAGGTAAAAGCGCCCGGGAAACAACCCGAGCCACGCGGCGAGCAAGCGCTCGGCGTCGCGCTCGCGGGCATTCACCAGCGCGCGGCCGATGTCGCCCTCGGTGGCGCAGGACAGGCCGATCAGGCCCTCGAGCTGAGCCGGCGACAGCCAGCCGCGCTCGATGCACGGCGTGCCGCGCTCCTGCCCCTCGAGGTACGCACGGCTCACGAGGCGCGCCAGGTTCCGATAGCCTCCCGGCGACTGGCACAGGAGCGTGAGGCGCGTCGGTGGCTGGCGCTCGGCCTCCTCGCGCACCAGCAGGTCCACCCCGACGAGGGGCTTGACGCCCGCCCTGAGCGCCTCGCGATAGAACTTCACCATCGCGAAGAGATTGACCTGGTCGGTCACCGCCACCGCCGGCATGCCCGCGGCGGCCACCGCCGCGATGAGCTCCGGCACCCGCACCACGCTGTCGCTGAGGGAGTACTCGGTGTGCAGCCGCAGATGAACGAATCCGTGTGGCATCGGTTAGTCCTGGCGCAGCGGACTGAACGAGCGGCGGTGCAGGCGCGAGGGCGCGCGAAGCTGCAGGGCGCTCAGGTGGGCGGGGGTACCGTAGCCTTTGTGCGCTGCCAGCTCGAAACCCGGATAGCACGCATCGAGCGCTTGCATCATGGCATCGCGGTAGACCTTCGCCAGGATCGAAGCCGCGCTGATGGCCGCCACCCGCGCATCCCCCGCCACGATGGCCTCGAGCGTGCACTCCAGCGGCAGGTCGGAGATGCACGGACAGCGGTTGCCGTCGACCCGCACGTGGGTCGGACACACCGGCAGCGCGAGCAGTGCGCGCCGCATGGCGAGCAGTGTTGCCTCCAGAATGTTCAGGCAGTCGATCTCGTCGCGATCGGCCCAGCCGATCGCCCACGCCAGGGCGCGGGCACGGATGATGGGCGCGAGCCGCGCGCGCTCCTCGGGCGACAGGACCTTCGAGTCCGCGAGTCCCCGTATGCGCCGCCGCGGATGCAGGATCACCGCCGCCGCCACCACCGGTCCCGCGAGCGGCCCGCGGCCGGCCTCATCGACGCCGGCCACGCGCGTCAGGTCGTGCCATTGCCGCGCGCGTCTGCCCTCAGACCGTGGCATGATCGCCCCCCGCGCCGCCCGCGCGCCCGGCGCACGCAAGAACCGCCTCCGCCGCCCGCGCGGCGCCGCCACGGCGCAGCGTGCGATGCACCGCGGCGAATTCTTCCAGCAGCTCACGCACGTGCCCGTGATCCTCGAGTTCCTGCAGCAGCGCCTCGCCGAGCGCCGCACCGCTCACCTGCTCCTGAAAGAACTCCGGCACCAGGCGCCGGCCGGCGAGCAGGTTCGGTTGCGAAAAGTATCGCACCTTCACCAGCCCCATGGTCCGCAGCAGGAAGGCGGTCACGGCGCTCACGCGATACGCGACCACCATGGGCCGCGCGCTGAGCAGCGTCTCCAGGGTCGCGGTTCCGGAGGCGACGATGGCCGCATCGCAGGCCGCGAGCGTCGGCTGCGCCTGTCCGTCCAGCACACGAATCGCAGGCGCATCGGGTAGTTGCGCGATTTCCCTCTCAAAGACCTCACGTACCTCGGGGGACGCCATGGGCGCGATGAAGCGATAGCCGCGGCGCCGCGAGCCGATGTAGGCGGCGGCCGCGGCGAAGGGCGCCGCGAGCCGCGTGACCTCGGCAAGTCGGCTCCCCGGCAGCAGCGCCACCAGCGGGCCGTCACCGCGGATGTCCAGCGCGCGTCGCGCGGCCTCGCGATCGACGGCGAGCGGAATCTGATCCGCCAGCGGATGCCCCACGAACACCGCCGGCACCCCGTGCTGCGCGTAGAACTTCGCCTCGAACGGCAGCAGACACAGTACCAGGTCGCAGGCGGCGCCAATGGTGCGCACCCGCCCCTGCCGCCACGCCCACACCTGGGGACTGACGTACTGCACGGTGCGCAGGTCCGCGCCCCGGAGCGTGCGCGCGAGCCGCAGATTGAACTCCGGTGCGTCGATGCCGATGAAGATATGCGGGCGGGCGGCGCGCAAGCGCCTGAGCAGCGCAGCGCGCAGGCGCAGCAGGCGCGGCAGGTGCCGCAGCACCTCGGTGAGTCCCATGACCGCGAGCTCTTCGGCCCCCCACCAGGCCTCGCAGCCGGCGGCGATCATCTTCGGTCCCGCGACTCCGAAACAGCTCAAGTCGGGCACGCGCTCGCGCAGCGCCGCGATCAGTGCCGCACCCAGCTGATCCCCCGAGTGCTCGCCCGCGACGATGCCGATGCGCAACCCCTGCGCGGCGGCGACGCGCGCGCCCGGCGCGCTCATCGCGCCAGGCTGCGCGTGGAGGCGTGGATGAAGTCGACGAACGCGCGGATCTCGGGGCGCCCGTCGGCCTGCGGCGCGAGGCGCGCGAGCGCCTCGGCGAGCTTCAGATCCGAGCGGTACACGATGCGGTAGGCGTCGCGGATGTTGCGGATCTGCTCCTCGGTGAAGCCGCGGCGCTTCAGGCCCTCCGAGTTCACCGCGTGGGGAGCGGCCGGGTTGCCCGCGACCATCACGTACGGCGGCACGTCGCGCGTGACGATGGCGCCGCCGGCGAGAAACGCATGCGCACCGATCTTGGTGAACTGATGCACGGCGGTGAGTCCGCCGAGGATCGCCCAGTCGCCGATCTCGACGTGGCCGCCGAGCGCAGCGCAGTTGGCGAACACGGTGTTGTTGCCCACCACGCAGTCGTGCGCGACGTGCGCATACGCCATGAAGAGGTTATCGCTGCCGATGAGCGTCACGCCCTTGTCGTGGGTGGTGCCGCGGTTCACGGTGCAGCTCTCGCGAAACACATTGCGGTCGCCGATCGTAAGGCGCGTCGGCTCACCCTGGTATTTCCTGTCCTGCGGCGCATCGCCGATCGATGCGAACTGGAAGAAGCGGTTGTCGGCACCGATGGTGGTCGGCCCGTTGATCACCACGTGCGGTCCGACCACCGTGCGCGGGCCGATCCGTACCTGCGGACCGATGATGCTGAACGGCCCGATGCAGACGTTGGCCGCGAGCTCGGCCTCGGCCGAGACGATCGCGCGCGCATCGATCACCTCGAGGCCTCCGGTGCCACCATCATCTCGGCGTGCGCCACCTCGTGCTCGCCGACCGAGGCTGCAGTCGAGTAACGCCAGATCCCCTTGAGGGTGCGCTGCAGCTGCGCCGTGAGCACCAGCTGGTCCCCGGGCACGACCGGCTTGCGAAAGCGCGCCTTGTCGATGCCGACGAAGAAGAAGCGCGTCTTGGTATCGGGAATCACGTTGGCGGTGATGAAGCACAGTATGCCCGCCGCCTGGGCCATCGCTTCGATGATGATCACGCCCGGCATGACCGGACGGCCGGGAAAGTGGCCGGGGAAGTACGGCTCGTTGTAGGTCACGTTCTTCAGTGCGCGGATGCTGTGCCCGGGACGGCACTCGAGCACCCGGTCGATGAGCAGAAACGGGTAACGGTGCGGCAGGCGCTCCAGGATGGCCTGCATGTCGAGTTGCAGCGGCTCAGTCATGATCCTCTTCCTGTTCGGACTTCCGGCCCGTGGCACGCTCCAGGGCGCGCACGCGGGTCTCGAGCAACCCGCTGCGCTTGAAGCGCGCAACCAACCGGCGCCAGGCGTGTGCTTCTTCGACCGGCAAGGTGCCGGAATATACTCCCGATCTCGCGATCGAGTGGGTGACCGCGGAATAGCCGGTGATGACCACGTCGTCGGCGATGGTGAGGTGGCCCGCGAAGCCGGTGCCACCGCCGATCATGCAGCGCTTGCCGATAGCGGTGCTGCCGGCCACGCCGACGCAGGCGGCGTGCGCACTGTGGGCGCCGATGTGCACGTTGTGCCCGATCTGCACGAGGTTGTCGAGCTTCACCCCTTCCTCGATCACCGTGTCGTCGAGGGCGCCGCGGTCGATGGTGGTGTTGGCGCCGATCTCGACGTCCGCTCCAATGCGCACCGCGCCCAACTGCGGCACCTTCAGCCAGGTGCCGCGCTCGGGCGCGAAGCCGAAGCCGTCGCCGCCGATCACCACCCCGGGCTGCAGCACGGTGCGCGCGCCGATCTGCACCGCGCGGCACAGCGTCACGCGCGCCACCAGCCGCACGTCGTCGGCGAGCTGCACGCCCTCCTCGAGGCTGCAGTGCGGACCGATGAAGGCGCGCGCGCCCACCACGACGTTGGGCCCGACGATCGTGTAGGCACCGACCTGCGCGCTCGGATCGATGCGCGCGCTCGCGGCCATGACGGCGCTCGGATGCACACCGGGCTCGAGCTGCGGCAAGGGGTGCAGGATGGTGGCGATGCGCGCAAAGGTCGCGTAGGGGTTCTCGCACGACAGCACCGCCGTGGGACACTGGTCGGCGCTCGCGGGGTTCAGCACCACCGCGCCGGCATGCGTGCCCGAGAGTTGCGCCCGGTAGCGCGGGTTGGCCAGGAACGCGATCGAGCGCTCGTCGGCCTTGGCGAGCGCCGCGACCCGCTCGACGCGCGCGTCCGGATCGCCGCGCAGCTCGCAGCCGAATCGCACCGCAAGCTCCCCGAGCGATACCGACATGGCGAGTCTTCGAAATACCGCCGGCCGCGCTCCACTCCAGGAGCGCTATTTCGGCTGCGGCTTGGCGGGCGGCGCCGGCTTCGCCGCCGGGGGCGCCGTCGGGGAGGCCGCATTGCGCGCCTGCAGCGCCGTCAGGATCGCCGGCGTGACGTCGTAGGCGGGCGCCGCATACACCACCCCCTCGGTGCTCAGCACGACGTCGAAGCTCTGCGCCTTGGCGTAGCTGCGCACCTCCTCGCCAAGGGTTTTCTGCAGCCGCGACATCTCCTCGTTGCGGCGCGCGCTGATATCGTCCTGGAACTCGCTGCGGGCGCGCTCGAAATCCCGCGCGCCCTCGCGCAATTCCTTCTCGGCGCGCGTGCGCTGTTCGTCCGTCATGGTGGCGCCGTCTTTCTGCAGCTTGTCCTGCTTGGCCTTCAGAGCCTGCTGCTGCGCCTGCAGGGTGCGCTCGCGCGGCGCGAACTCAGTGCGCATGGCATCGAGCATGGCCTTGCCCTGCGGGGATTCCTCGAGGAGCCGCTGCGGGTCGACCACCCCGATCTTGGGCTCGGCCCAGGCCGGCAACGTAGCCAGCGCGCCGCACGCTGCCATCAACCCCACCGCCAACTTGCTGCTGATCAGACGCTTCACAGAACTCATACCTCGTAGACAATTGTTTTGTGATCCGCTTCGGGCCCGAGGCCCGCAGGCCTAAACGCGTAGTATCGCGTAGAACCCGCCCCGGCGGCTCGATTGTTTCAGAACGCATTGCCGACCGAGAACTGGAAGCCCTCGGTCTCGTCCCCCCAGGTCGTCACGCCGTCGCCGCGCTTGGAGTTGAGCGCCACGCCGAAACTGAACCGGAACAGGCCCAGCGGTGCCAGCCACTCCACCGCGACGCCAGCCGAGCGCTTGAGGCTGGCGAAGCCGGTGAACCGGTAGCTCTGCGGAGAAACGAAGTCGGGACCGAAGAACCTGAGCTTGCTGCCGGTCTGATACACGTTGCCGATATCGTAGAACGCGCTCACGCGGGCGGTCTGCGCCCATTTCGCGGGCATCGGGAAGATGAGCTCGTTCTGGCTGATGATGCGCAGATTGCCGCCGTAGGGGTTGCCGAACTGGTCCTTGGGACCCAGACGGCTCTCGCGATAGCCGCGCACCGAGTCCGGGCCGCCGCCGTAGAACTGCCGGAAGGGCGGGACGGCCGTGGTGCTGCCCAGCGGTGCGCCGTAGTCCACGCCGTCGAGGAACGACAGCGCCCAGGTGCGCCACAGCGGCACGTACTTCAGGAACTGGTAGTTGCCGATCCAGTACTTGACGTCGCTCCCGGGGATGGTGACGGAGAAAGAGAGCGACTGGCGCATGCCGCGGTCGGCGAACAGGGTGCGGTTGCGCGTATCCCAGTCCCAGCCGGCCACGGCTTCGAGGCTCTTGAAGTCAGTGCCGTAGAAGACGTATTCGTTGTTGGTGGCGTCGTCATGGGCGAGGCGGGCGTAAGGATGACCATTCTGCCGCACCCACTGCTGCGCCTGCACCGCGCTGCTCAATGAATTGGTGAGCAGCTGCGAGCTGTCGAAGGCGGCGCCGGCGCGTATGTACATGGTCTCGGCGATCGGGTACGCCCAGGTAGGCCCGAAGCTGAGGGTGCGCGAGGAGAAGGTCGAGGAGGACGACACGAACTGCGTCACGTCGCTGTAGGTCACCGAGATCGTGCGCTGCAGGTTGTCGATATTGGTGTACGGGTTGGTGTGCGAGACGCTGTACACCTTGCTGAAGGCGCCACCGTTCAGGTTGATGGCGATGCGCTGACCGGTGCCGAGGAAGTCGGCGTCCGCGTAGCTGCCGTTGAGCATGAACTTGTAGGTCTCGGAGTAACCGATCCCACCGGAGAGCTGCGATGCCGGGCCCTCCTCGATCTTGTAGTTCACGTCCACCAGATCCGGGGATCCCGCTACCGGTGTGGTCTCGAAATCCACGCTCTTGACGTACGGCAGGCGCTGGATGCGCTGCTTGGAGCGCTCGAGCGAGGTATTCGACAGCCAGCCGCCCTCGAGCTGGCGCATCTCACGACGCAGCACCTCGTCGTTGATGCGGTTGGCGCCGGTGAAGCTGATGTTGCGCACGTACACGCGGTTGCCCGGATCGACGAAGAAGGTGAGCGACACCGTGTGATTGGCGTTGTCGGCAGTGGGTACCGGCTCGACCTTGGCGAAGGCATAGCCGTCGCGCCCCATGCGGTTCTGCATCAGTTCCTGCGACGAGGTGATCAGCTTGCGGTTGAAGGTCGCACCCGGGTGTATCAGCAGCAATTGCTCGAGCTCGCGCTGCGGCACCACGAACGTGCCCGCCAGCTTGATCTGCGAGACCTTGTAGACCTGGCCCTCATCGATGTTCACGGTGATGAAGATGTCTTCCTTCTCCGGAGCGATCGCCACCTGGGTCGAATCCAGCTGGAAGTTCGCGTACCCGCGGTCCATGTAGAAGTTGCGCACCTTCTCCAGGTCACCTTGCAGGGACTCGCGCGAGTAGCGGTCGTCCTGCCTGTACCAGGACAGCCAGTTGGGGGTCTTCAGCTCGAGGGTCTGCAGGATCTCTTTCTGCGGAAACCTGGTGGCGCCCACGATGTTGATCTGGCGGATCTTGGCGCGTGCGCCTTCCTTGATCTCGATCTTGATCTTCACGCGGTTGCCCGCCTCCTCCTCCACGTGCGAATCGATCTTCACGCCGTACTTGCCGCGGGCGAAGTACTGGTCGGTGAGATACTGGGTAACGTCCTCGAGCACCGAGCGGTCGAAGGTCTTGCCGGTCGCGAGTCCGACGTTGCGCAGCGACTTCTGCAGATCCTCGGTCTTGATGTCCTTGTTGCCGGTGATCTCGAAGCTCTCGATGGAGGGGCGCTCCAGCACCACGACAATGAGCGTGCTGCCGTCGCGGCGCAGCTGCACGTCGCGGAAGAAGCCGGTGGCATACAGGGCGCGGATCGCCTCGCGCACGCGCTGCGCGCTCAGGTGATCGCCGATGTTTACCGGCAGGTAGTTGTAGACCGTGCCCTCGGAGACGCGCTGCAGACCCTCGACGCGGATGTCCCCGACGGTGAAGTCCGCCGGGCCCGCCGCCGGGCTCACCGCCGTCTGCGCGAGCGCCAGCGCGCAGCGCACCGTCAGCGCCAGGGCGGCAAGGGCACTGCGTGTTTTCATTCTCCAGCCACCGATATCCCCCTGAGCGTGCCCAAGCGACGCGCCCGAGACTCTTGCCTTGTACTATTCGAGGACTGGAGACTCACGCCTCCAGTGAAAACTCCGGGCCGCCGTTTGCGGCCCGCTCAGCCGAACTGGCGCGCAATATCGTTGTAGAGCGCGACACCCATCAGGACGATGAGCAGGGCGATGCCAACCTGCTGTCCCAGAGCCTGGGCCCGCTCCGACAACGGGCTGCCCTTCAGCCACTCCACCAGCTGGAAGACGATCTGTCCGCCATCCAGGATCGGAATCGGCAACAGGTTGAGGAACCCCAGCGACAGGGAGATCAGCACCAGGAAGCCGAGGAACGCCGCCACGCCCGCCTCGGCCGAGTCGCCGGCGAACTCGGCGATCGACAGCGGGCCGCTCAGGTTCTTCAGCGACACGCGCCCCAGCACCATGCGCCAGAAGAGTCGCGCCTGCAGCACGGTCATGCTCCAGGCTTCCCCGCCGGCGCGCACCAGCGCCACCGCGGCGCCGAGCTCGGTGTGCCGCAGCATGCTCTCGGGGTAGCCCTTGCCGGGTGGCTGGGTGACGTGGATGCGTCCGACGCGCTTACCCGCGACCTGCTCGCTCAGCACCTGCAGCTGCACGCGGTGCGCGCTGCCGCCGCGCCGATAGTCGACGGTCACGCGCTCGCCGGGGTGCGCGCTGATGAGCGCGACGATTTCGCGGAAGTCGTGTACCGGTTGCCCGTCGATCGCGACGATCTCATCCCCGGCGTGCAGTCCGGCGCGCGCCGCCGGCCCGTCCGGCATCACCTGACCCAGCACCGCCGGCAGCGGCGGCGTCCAGAACTGAAATCCGAGTCCGCGGAACAACTCCGCCGGTTCCGTGAGGCGCCGGCGCTGCTCGGCGTCGGGCACGCGCAGCTTCGCGTCGCGCAGCTCGCCGCTGCTGCCGCGCACGCTCAAGGCAGCTTCGCCGCGCGAGCTCATGGCGTCCAGCAGGCCGAACACCACGTCGCGCTGACCGCTCACCGCGCTGCCGTTGACGGCGCGAATCTCATCCCCGCTATGCAGGCCGGCGGCGGCGGCCAGCGAGCCCGCGGTCACGTCCCCGACGATGGGCCTGACCTCGGTGACACCGTTCACCCACAACATCCCCCACAGCACCAGCACCGCGAACAGAATGTTGAAGGCAGGTCCTGCGAGCAGCACCACGATGCGTTGCCAGGGCGGACGGCGCGTGAAGGAGCGCGCCAGCTCGTGCGGCTCCACCGGACCTTCGCGCTCATCGAGCAGCTTCACGTAGCCGCCGAGCGGGATGGCGGCCACGACATATTCGATGCGATCCGCGCCCGCCACGCGCTTGAACAACGGGCGGCCAAAGCCGACCGAGAACCTGAGCACCTTGAAGCCGAGCCGTCGCGCGACCCAGAAATGGCCGAACTCATGCACCGTGACCAGCAGGCCCACGGCGATCACGAACCACAGCGCGTACCAGACCACACTCATGCGTGAGCGCCCCTCACCGCTGCACTTCTCGTGATGCCGTCGATCCGCTCGCGTGCGAGCACTCTGCCTTCCGCGTCGGCGGCCAGCACGTCATCGAGCCCGCCGATCGCCCCCCCGCTGCCGCGTTGCACTACGGCTTCAATGACCGTCGCGATACCGGGAAAGTTCAATCGGCGCTCGAGGAACGCCTGGACCGCGACCTCGTTGGCCGCATTCAGCACTACCGGATCGAGCCCGCCGGCGCGCGCCGCGGCCTGCGCCAGCGCGAGGCACGGGAACCTCGCGGTATCGGGGGCCCGGAACTCCAGTCGCCCGACCTTGAGCAGGTCGAGGAACTCTACCCCGGAGCTGATTCTCTCCGGCCAGGCGAGCGCATGAGCGATCGGCGTGCGCATGTCGGGCGCGGACAGCTGCGCGAGCACCGAGCCGTCGAGGTATTCGACCAGGGAATGCACGATGCTCTGCGGGTGCACGAGGACCTGCACCTGTGCGGGCGTCACGCCGAACAGCAGGCACGCCTCGATGAACTCCAGCCCCTTGTTCATCAGGGTGGCGGAGTCGACCGAGATCTTGCGGCCCATGACCCAGTTGGGATGCGCGAGGGCGGCTTCCGGAGTGACGAAGGCGAGCGCCTCGCCCGACAGGTCGCGGAACGGCCCGCCGGAAGCGGTCAGCAGTACGCGCCTCAAGCCCGGCGGCGCCGCCCCCGGGGTCACACCCGGCGGCAGGCACTGGAAGATGGCATTGTGCTCGCTGTCGATCGGCAACAGCGTGGCGCCGGAGCGCTTCACCTCTGCAATCAGCAGCGGGCCCGCCATCACCAGCGCCTCCTTGTTGGCGAGCAGCAGGCGCTTGCCGGCCCGTGCGGCCGCCAGAGTGGAGCGCAGGCCGGCCGCGCCGACGATCGCGGCCATGACACACTGCACCTCGGCGGCCTGCGCGATCTCCTCGAGCGCTGCGCCGCCTGCGAGCACGCGCGTCTGCGGGGCCGCCCGGCCCAACAGCTCGCGCAACTCGCCCGCGGCCCGCTCGTCAGCCAGAGCCGCGTAGGCCGGGCGCCAGGTGAGCACCTGTTGCGCGAGCTTCGCGGCGTTACTGTTGGCCGCGATCGCCACCAGGCGGTAACGATCCGGGTGGCGCGCAAGCACATCGAGCGTGCTCTCGCCCACGGAGCCGGTGGAGCCGAGCACGGCGACGCCGATCACCGCACCACCCCGAGCAACATGAGCCCGAGCAGCAGCACCGGAGCCGCTCCGGTCAGACTGTCGATGCGGTCCATCACCCCGCCGTGTCCCGGAAACACGCGGCCGCTGTCCTTCACGCCAGCGAAGCGCTTCAGCAGACTCTCGGTGAGGTCGCCGATGATCGAGAAGGCGACCGCGGTGAGACACAGCGGCAGGAACGCCGCGAGCGGCACGTGGAACCACAGGCTGCCCGCGATCGCGACCAGTGCGCTCAGTGCAATCCCTCCCAACACTCCCTCCCAGGTCTTGCCCGGCGACACCTCCGGCGCGAGGCGCACCCTCCCGAAGCGGCGGCCGAAAAAGAACGCGCCGATGTCCGCGACCCATACGAGCACGAACGCGAACAGCACCCATTCTGCGCCCTGCGGCTCGGAGCGTCGCAGGCGCACCATCGCGAGCCAGGCGGGCACCAGCGCCAGCACGCCGGCGGCGGCGGCGGACCAGGGGGAAACGCGCCGCGGCGCGAAGGCGATCCACAGCAGCGCCGTGAGCCACCACAGCACCGCCACGCCGAGCAGCAGATCGCACCCCGCGGGCGTGGCGCAGATGCGCCACGCGCCCAGCAGCAGCGCCGCCACCAGCAGCACATAGGCGGCGCGCAGCACCGGAGCCGGTAGCAGCAGGAACGCGGACCACTCCCACGCCCCGGCCAGCACCAGCAGTGTCATCACGCCCACGGTCGCCCCCGCAGGCAGCCATAGCACGATGGCAAGCAGTACCACGGCAAGCACCACGGCGGTCAGAACTCGTTTGCGCATCGCGTCGGTCACGGTGCCTTCAGGCTTTCGCCGCCGCGGGTGGCGCCGCGGTGTGGCCGAAGCGCCGCTCGCGGCTGGCGAAGAACGCGAGCGCCTCCTCCAGATCCGCCACCGTGAAATCAGGCCACAGCCGCGAACTGAAATACAGCTCCGCGTAGGCGAGATCCCAGAGCAGGAAGTTGCTGACGCGGTACTCACCGCCGGTGCGGATGAGCAGCTCCGCCGGCGGCAGTCCCGCGAGCGCGAGCTCAGCCGCGAAGCGGCTCTCGCTGATATCCTCCGGCCGTAGCGCGCCGCTCGAGCATTCCTTCGCAAGCTTCTGAGTTGCCTGAATAATATCCCAGCGTCCACCGTAACTCACGGCCACCTGGAGCCTCAGTCCGCCGTTGTCAGCGGTGCGCTGCTGCGCGGCCGCGAAGCGCGTCTGCAGCCGCACCGGCAGATCGCGGCGCTCCCCGATGAAGCGCAGCCGCACGCCCTTGGCATGCAGCTCCTCGATCTCGCGCTCGAGCGCCTCGAGGAACAAACCCATCAGACTGCCGACCTCCTGCGCCGGCCGCCCCCAGTTCTCGCTCGAGAAGGCGAACAGCGTGAGGGCCTCCACGCCGCGGCGCGTGCATTCCTCGATACACATGCGCACCGGCGTGAGCCCGGCGCGGTGTCCGGCGGAGCGCGTGAGACCGCGCCCCGCCGCCCAGCGGCCGTTGCCGTCCATGGTGATCGCGATGTGCCTGGGGGTGAGCTTTGAGGCGGGGGCGACCATCACACCTGCATGACCTCTTTCTCCTTGGCGGCGAGCAGTGCCTCGACGTCGGCGATGTGCTTGTCGGTGAGCTTCTGCACGTCGAGCTCAGCGCGCCGCTCATCGTCCTGCGAGACCAGTTTCTCCTTCAGCATGTCCTTGATGTCGTTCATGACATCGCGGCGCACGTTGCGTACCGCGACGCGGGCGTTCTCCGCGTCGTGCCGCAGCACCTTGGTGATCTCGCGGCGCCGCTCCTCGGTGAGCGGAGGCATGGGAATGCGGATCACGGTGCCGGCGGTCATGGGCGTGAGCCCGAGATCGGACTTGAAGATCGCCTTCTCGATCGCCTGCACGCTGCTCTTCTCCCACGGGGAAATGACCAGCGTGCGGCCCTCCTCGACCGCGATGCTCGCCACCTGCTGCAGCGGCACCTCCGAGCCGTAGTAATCCACCTTCAGGTGCTCGATGAGGCTCGTGTGCGCCCGGCCGGTGCGCAGCTTCTTCAGATCCGCCTGGAAGTTGTGAACGCACTTCGCCATGCGCGTAGCGGCATCTTTCTTGAGGTCCTCGAGCATGGGTCGTTCTCCTCGATGCAGCGGCTCACTCGAACGTCACGGCCGTGCCCACATCCTCGCCGCGTACGATGCGGGTGAGATCCCCGGGATTGTTGAGATTGAACACCCGCAAAGGCAAGCGGTTGTCGCGGCACATGACGATGGCGGTGGCATCCATGACGTTGAGCTTCTCGGTGAGCACCCGGTCGAAGGTCAGGCACGGGTAGCGCACCGCGCCAGGGTTGCGCAGCGGATCGTCCGAATACACGCCGTTCACCTTGGTAGCCTTCAGCAGCACGTCGGCGTTGATCTCGATGGCGCGCAGCGCGGCGGCGGTGTCGGTGGTGAAGAACGGATTGCCGGTGCCGGCGGCGAAGATCACCACCCGACCCTTCTCCAGGTGCCGCATGGCGCGGCGGCGGATGTAGTCCTCGCACACTTCGTTGATGCGGATTGCCGACATCACCCGGGCGTGGAGCCCCAAGCTCTCGAGCGCATCCTGCATGGCGAGCGCATTCATCACCGTGGCGAGCATGCCCATGTGGTCGGCCGCCACCCGGTCCATACCGGCACGCGCCAGACCCGCGCCGCGGAAGATGTTGCCGCCGCCGATCACCACCGCGACCTGCACCTCCATCTGCCTGATGTCCTGCAGTTCCCCGGCGATGCGGCGGATGACCGCCGGGTCGATGCCGTAGTCGCCGGTCCCCATCAGCGCCTCACCCGAGAGTTTCACCAGGATCCTCGAGTAGCGCGCCTTGGCTTGCATCATCTCAACACCTCCGCCGATGGAAAAAACCCCGCGCGCGGCGGGGTTTGCGTCCTTGAGCAGTGCCCGCGCTTCAGTGCCTGACCGCGGGGCCCGCGCCGTCCTGCCGCTTCTCGATGCCGGCGCCGACCTCGAAGCGCTCGAACGCCACGACCTCCGCCTTGGCACCCTTTAACAACTTCTCGATCGTCACGTCCAGATCCTTGACGAACGGCTGGCCGGCGAGGGTGATCTCCCCCAGGGCCTTGCGCAGCCTCCCCTCGACCATCCGGGCGACGATGTCCGGCGGCTTGCCCTCGCCCTGCGCCTGCTGCGTGAGAATTTCGCGCTCCTTCGCCATGACCTCGGCGGGCACCTGGGCCTGCGTCAGGTAGCGGGGGTTGCTGGCCGCCACGTGCATCGCCAGATCATAGGCGAGACTCGCCGCGCCACCCCTCACAGCCACCAACGCCCCGATGCGCGTTCCGTGCACGTAGGCCCCCAGATACCCAGGGGAGCTGAGCACCGCAAAGCGCCGCACGCTGATGTTCTCGCCGATCTTCGCCACCAGCGCCCGGCGCCGCTCCTCGATGCTCTCGCCGGACGGCAGCTTCGCCTGCCCCAGCGCCGCCAGGCTCGCCGGCTGCGAGATGAGAGCGCACTCGGCCACCGCCTGGGCGAAGGCACGGAAGCTCTGCTCGCGGGCGACGAAGTCGGTCTCGCAGTTGATCTCGACCATGGCGGCGGTACGCTCATCGGCGGATCTGACGACGACCACCACCCCCTCGGTGGCCAGGCGCGCCGCTTTCTTGTCCGCCTTGGCGTGCCCCTGCTTGCGCATGAGCTCGGCGGCGGCGTCCAGGTCGCCCTTGGCTTCGACGAGCGCTTTCTTGCACTCCATCATGCCCGCGCCGGTGCGCTCACGGAGCTGCTTGACTGCGTCTGCTGTGATGTTCATGGGCTAACTCTCGGCGCCCGCGGTGCCACGGCCCTTGCGGCGGCCGGGCGCGGCGGTCGGGCGGCGCGCCACGGCCTCGGGTGCCGGGACCGTGCCGGCGGCCGCCACGGGCTCCACCGCCTCATCCGCCTCGAGGTCCTCGTCCTCGCCGACGAGCTCCTCGGCAGCGAGCGCCTCGACCGCAGCGGCCGGCGCCTTGATGGGCGGGAGCTTGCGCCGTGCCGGAGCCTTCTTGCGCACCGTCGCCTGCGGGCGTTGTTGCCGGCCGCGCGCGGTCTTCTTGCGCGGGTTGCCCGCCTCATCGAGCTCGACGAACTCGTCCTCCCCGACCGCGACCTGGGGCACGGACTGCTTGCCCTCGAGCACCGCATCGGCGATGCCGGCGGCATACAGCTGGATGGCGCGCATGGCATCGTCGTTGCCTGGGATCACGTAGTCGATGCCATCGGGGGAGCAGTTGGTGTCGACGATGGCCACCACCGGAATGCCGAGCTTCTTGGCCTCGTGAAGCGCGATGTTCTCGTGCCCGACGTCGACCACGAACAGGGCGTCCGGGAGCGAGTCCATGTGCTTGATGCCGCCGAGACTTCTCTCGAGCTTGTCCATCTCGCGCCGCAGCTGGGTGGCCTCCTTCTTGCCGCGCTTGTCCAGCGCACCGGAGGCGGCGAGCTCGGTGATCTCCCCGAGCCGCTTGATGGACTGGCGGATGGTCTTGAAGTTCGTGAGCATGCCGCCCAGCCAGCGCTGGTTCACGTACGGCTGCGTCGCACGCTCGGCTTCCTTCTGGATCGACTCGCGCGCCGAGCGCTTGGTGCCGACGAACAGTACCTTGCCGCCGTCGGCAATCACTCCCTTGATGAACTGCGCAGCCTCCGCGTACATCGGCTGCGTCTTCTCGAGGTTGATGATGTGGATCCGGTTTCGCTCGCCGAAGATGTAGGGAGCCATCTTCGGGTTCCAGAAGCGGGTCTGATGTCCGAAATGGACCCCCGCCTCCAGCATCTGTCGCATGGACACGCCGGGCATGAAAGACTCCTGTGTGGGTTGAGCCTCCGCGCATCCCCGTGACCATCCTGCGGTGAGCCGTGAGGCTCGTCCTGCAGGACACCCAGTCACCAAGGTTAACGATGCGCGTGTGGGTTACGTTGCCAAAAAAGGCCGCGCTTTATACCATGAAGACCTCGTCGGAACAATGTCTTACGCTGCCCCGACACCCGCTTGCCTTAAGGCGCCGCGACCCCATTTCGCATCCCATGCAAGTCACCATCAAGACCCCCGAGGAACAGGCGAAGATGCGCACCGCCGGGCGCCTCGCCGCGCAGGTGCTCGACATGATCGCTGAGCACGTGGTGCCGGGGGTGACGACCGAGGAGCTCGATCGGCTCTGCCACGACTATATCGTGGACGTGCAACGCTCGGTGCCCGCTAACCTCAACTACCGCGGCTTCCCCAAGACCATCTGCACCTCGGTGAACCACGTGGTCTGCCACGGCATCCCGAATGACAAGCGCCTGAAGGCCGGCGACATCGTCAATATCGACGTCACCGTGATCCGCGACGGATTTCACGGCGACACCAGCCGCATGTACCTGGTGGGCAAGGCGCCGGCGCATGCGCAACGCCTCATCGAGACCTGTTTCGCCGCCATGTGGCGCGGCATCGAGACGGTGCGTCCGGGCGCGCACCTGGGCGACATCGGTCACGCCATCCAGAGCTTCGTCGAGGAGAACGACTACTCGGTGGTGCGCGAGTACTGCGGCCATGGCATCGGGCGTGTGTATCACGAGGACCCGCAGGTACTGCACTACGGCGAGCCCGGCACCGGGCTCGAGCTCAAGGCGGGCATGACCTTCACCATCGAGCCCATGGTGAACGCGGGCAAGCGCCACGTGCGCCTGCTGCCCGACGGCTGGACCGTCATTACCAAGGACCACTCCCTGTCCGCGCAGTGGGAGCACACCGTGCTGGTCACCGACACCGGGTTCGACGTGCTGACTCTTCCCGCGAACGGGGCGCAGCATTAGTCCGTGCTCGAGGAAACGCGCCCGGCCACGTCCCCCGCCGCCTCCTGGCCGCTGCTGGCGCGATTGCCGGCACAACTCGCCGCCGCGGACCAGCCGGCCGCCTGGCGTGAGCTGCTGCGCCAGGCGCACGAGGAGCTGAAGGCGCGCTTCGTCGCGGAAGAGCCGGTCGAGCACCTGGTGCACGCGCGCGCGGCGCTCATCGACGCGGCGCTGCGCGAAGCATGGCGCAGGCACTGCGCCGCGCACGCCGGGGCCCTGATCGCGGTCGGGGGTTACGGACGCGGCGAGCTGCACCCGTGCTCCGACATCGACATCCTGCTGCTCGTGCCACGGCCGCCGGACGCCGCGGGGAGCGCGGTCATCGGCACCCTGGTGGCGTTCCTGTGGGACATCGGGCTCGAGGTCGGGCACAGCGTGCGCACCGTGGCGCAGTGCGCCGAGGAATGCGTCGGCGACGTCGGCGTCATGACGACGCTCCTCGAGGCGCGCCTGCTCGCCGGAGATGAACAGCTGCTCGCCGCCATGCGCGGCGCGCTCGCACCCGAGCGCATCTGGCCGGTGAAGCAGTTCTTCGAGGCGAAAGTGCGCGAGCAGGCCGAGCGGCACCTGAAAGCCAACGACACCGCCTACAACCTCGAGCCCAACGTCAAGACCGGCCCCGGAGGCCTGCGCGACATCCAGACCATCGCCTGGGTGGCGAAGCGGCATTTCGGCGGCGCCGACAGCCTCGATGCCCTGGTGACGCACGGGTTCCTCACGCTCGCGGAGCTGCGGCGCCTGCAGCAGGCGCAGGCGTTTCTGTGGAAGGTGCGCTTTGGCCTGCACGCCCTCACCGCGCGGCGCGAGGACCGCCTGCTGTTCGACTACCAGATCCGCCTCGCCCAGAGCTTCGGTTACGAGGACGCCTCCTACACCCTCGCGGTCGAGCAGTTCATGCAGCGCTACTACCGCACGGTGATGGACGTGAGCCTGCTGAACGAGCTGCTGCTGCAGCTGTTTCGCGACGCGATCCTCACCGAGAGCGAGCCGCCGCGGCCGCTGAACGCGCGCTTCCAGGTGCGCAACGGCTCGCTGGAGGCGGTCAGCGAGGAGGTATTCGCGCGCACGCCCTCCGCGCTCCTGGAGCTGTTCGTGCTGCTGCAGCAGAATCCGGACATCCGCGGCGTGCGCGCCTCGACCATGCGTGCGGTGGCGCGCAATCTGTGGCTCATCGATGAGGAGTTCCGCCAGAACCCGCGCCATCACCGCCTGTTCCTCGAGATCCTGCGCTCGCCGGTGGGGGTCACGCACGAACTGCGGCGCATGAACACCTACGGCGTGCTGGGACGTTACATCCCGGCCTTCGGGCGCATCGTCGGGCGCATGCAGTACGACCTGTTCCATGCCTACACTGTCGATGCGCATACGCTGTTCGTGGTGAGCAACCTGCGCCGCTTCGCGATCCCGCGTTACGACCATGAGCTGCCGGAAGCCTCGCGCGTCATGCAGCAGCTGCCGCGCAGCGAAGTCGCCTACCTCGCCGCGCTGTTCCACGACATTGCCAAGGGGCGCGGCGGGGATCATTCCGAGCTCGGAGCGGTGGATGCGGAGGCGTTCTGTCTCGAGCAGGGCCTGTCCCCGTACGATGCGCGGCTGGTCGCCTGGCTGGTGCGCAATCATCTGCAGCTGTCGATCACCTCGCAGAAGCAGGACATCGGCGACCCGCAGGTCATCAACGCCTTCGCGCGCAAGGTCGGCGACGAGGCGCATCTCGATTACCTGTACGTGCTCACCTGCGCGGACGTTCGCGCCACCAATCCGAAGCTGTGGAACTCCTGGAAGGCATCGCTGTTCCGGGACTTCTACCAGCGCGTGAAGCGCGCCTTGCGCCGGGGACTGGAGAGCCCGATCGATCCGGAGCACCTGGTGCGCGAGACCCAGGACGCCGCGCGGCGAGTGCTGCTCGAGCGGGGTGTCAGCGAACGCGACATCGCGGCCGCGTGGACGCGCTTCTCGGCCGGCTATTTCCTGCAGCACTCGCCCGAAGAGATCGCATGGCATGCACGGCTCCTTGCCGAGCGTGACGCGGCCTCCGATGAGCCGCTGGTCGCGCTCGAGCCGCGCAGCGTGCGCGGCACCACCGCGGCGCTGATTTTCACGCGCCCGCGGCGCCACGGGTTCGCGCGCACCACCGCGGCGCTCGATCAGCTCGGCCTCAACATCGTCGATGCGCGCATCACCCCGAGCGGCGATGGCTTCAGCCTCGACCTCTATCACCTGCTGGAGGACGACGGCGCGCCGATCACCGACAACGACCGGCAGGTGGAGATCGAGCAGGCGCTGTGGGGGTCGCTCCGGGGACCGGCGGATGCGCCGTTCGCGGTGTCGCGGCGCGCGCCGCGCCAGGCGCGCATGTTCAATACACCCACCCAGATCACGCTCAGCGTCGATGAGCGCAACCGCCGCTCGGTGCTGGAGCTGACCGCCGGCGACCGCCCGGGCCTGCTGTGCGAGGTCGGCAAGGTGCTGATGGCGGAGCGCGTCGAGCTGCACGCCGCCAAGATAATGACCGTCGGCGAGCGCGCCGAGGACGTGTTCTACCTCACCGATTTCGACAACCGCCCGCTCGAGCCGGACGCCGCCGAGCGGCTGCGGGAGCGCCTGGTGCAGGCGCTCGATGAGCGCCAGGCGGCGCTGCGCGAGCCGGCTGCCGACGCGATGCGCACATGAACCCGCGCCTCGAGGCCCTGCACGCTTATCCCTTCGAGCGCCTGGCACGGCTCAAGGCCGGCATCACCCCGCCCGCGCACCTTGCGCCCATCGCCATGTCGATCGGCGAGCCACAGCACAGTCCGCCGGCGTTCCTGCTGGAGGAGCTGCGCCGACATCTGGATCGGCTGGGAAGTTATCCTGCGACCGGGGGCCTGCCGGAGCTGCGCGCCGCCTGCGCCGGCTGGCTCACGCGGCGCTACGGACTCACCGCCGGCAGCGTGAATGCCGACACCATGGTGCTGCCGGTGAACGGGACGCGCGAGGGGCTGTTCGCGTTCGTGCAGGCGGCGGTGGATGGCGCTCGCGCACCGCTCATCGCCATGCCCAATCCCTTCTACCAGATCTACGAGGGCGCCGCTCTCCTGGCCGGCGCGCGCCCCTTTCTGCTGGATACCACGGACGCGAACGATTACCTCCCCGACCTCGCCGCGGTGCCCGCGGCAGTGTGGCGGCGCTGCCAGGTGCTGTTCCTGTGCACTCCCGGAAATCCCACCGGCGCCGTCCTGCCGCCGTCGCTGCTGCAGCAGGCGCTCAGCCTCGCCGATCGCTACGACTTCCTCATCGCCTCCGATGAGTGCTACGCCGACGTTTACCTGGATGAGCGCGACCCGCCCCCGGGATTGCTGCAGGCCGCCCAAGCGGCCGGCCGCGCACGGTTCGAGCGCTGCGTGGTGTTCCATAGTCTCTCCAAGCGCTCCAGTGTCCCGGGCCTGCGCTCCGGGTTCGTGGCCGGGGACCCCGCCATCATGGCGCGCCTGCTGCTGTACCGGACCTACCACGGCAGCGCCATGCCGGTGCCGACGCAGCTCGCCAGCGTCGTCGCGTGGCAGGACGACGCCCATGCCGCGGCCAACCGCCGCATCTACCAGGAGAAGTTCGCGCGCGTGCTGCCGCTCCTCACCCCGCTGCTGAACGTTGCGCGGCCCGCGGGCGCGTTCTATCTGTGGCCGCACGTGGGGGGCGATGACGAGCGCTTCACGCGCGAGCTGTTCGCGCGCACCAACCTCACGGTGCTGCCCGGCAGCTACCTCGGGCGCACGGGCGCGGCGGGCAATCCGGGCGCCGGGCGGGTGCGGATCTCGCTGGTGCCGGAGGTGGCGCAGTGCGTGGAGGCGGCGCAGCGCCTGCGCGAGTTTCTGCAGGCGCACTGGCTGGCGGCGGACGCGAAGACTCCCGCATGAGCGATCTCACCAGCCTCAGGTCCATCATCGATGCCGCGTACGAGCGCCGCGCCGAGCTCAGCGCAAAAAATGTGCCGCGCGAGCTCGAGACGGCCGTCGAGGAGTGCATGGGGCTGCTCGACAGCGGGCGGGCGCGGGTTGCCGAGCCGCGCACCGGGGGCTGGGTGGTCAACGAATGGCTGAAGAAGGCTGTGCTGCTGTCCTTCCGTACCCGCGACAGCACTGCGACGGATGCCGGGTTTACCCGCTTCTACGACAAGGTGCCGCTGAAGTACGCCACCGCCACCGAAGAGCAGTTGCGCGCCGGCGGCGCTCGCATCGTGCCGCACGCACTGGTGCGCCGCGGCGCCTACATCGCGCCGAACGTCGTGTTGATGCCGAGCTACGTCAACATTGGCGCCTGGGTCGGCTCCGGAACCATGGTCGACACCTGGGCGACGGTGGGGTCGTGCGCGCAGATCGGTCGCAACGTGCACATCTCGGGCGGGGTCGGTATCGGCGGGGTTCTCGAGCCGCTGCAGGCCAGCCCCACCATCATCGAGGACGATTGCTTCATCGGTGCACGCTCCGAAGTCGTCGAAGGCGTCGTGGTCGAAGCGGGCTCGGTGATTTCCATGGGGGTGTTCATCGGGCAGAGCACCCGCATCTACGACCGCACCACCGGCACCATCCTGCGGGGGCGCGTGCCGGCGGGCTCGGTGGTGGTGTCAGGCACGCTGCCGTCGGCGGACGGCCGCTACAGCCTCTACTGCGCGGTCATCGTCAAGCGCGTCGACGCCCGGACGCGCGCGAAAACCTCCATCAACGATCTGCTGCGCAGCGCTGAATAGGCCGTGCGCTGCGCGTTCGCCGCAGGCGCGCCTCCGGCGGACCGGGGCCGCGGCCCGGCCGTGCGCCGGGTGCTGCGCCTATAACCGCTCTGTTACCGCCCTCCGACTGATTTCTTAACCGCGCCCTTCCTAGCATGGCCGCGTGCACACTTCAGCGATCCGGCAGCCTGCGCACCGGTGCGCCGCCGCGAGCCACGCGGGCCTTGGCCGCGATCGCCCGGAATGTGCGCGCGGCGCGCGTCTGCGTCTGCAGCTCGAACTCCCGATAGACGCTGATCAGCTGGCGTCCGAAAACCGTCAGTCTCGCACCCCCGCCGCCGCGGCCGCCCTTGCTGCTCACCGCGACCGGATCACGGAAGGACAGGTTGAGACTCTCGAGCAGCAGCCAGGCGCGGCGGTAGCTCATGTGCAGGTCGCGGGCGGCCTGCGACAGCGAGCCAGTCTGGCCGATGCGCTCGAGCAGCGCGATCTTGCCTGGTCCAACGGCCTGCCTGCGGCCAAAGTCGACTCGGAAGCGGATGGCTGGAATTGGCATGCGGGGTCGCCGGGTTGGCCGTGGTGCATGGGTTGCATTGGTGGCCGCGGTTCTGCCACGATATATTCAAATGAATATAACGATAGGAGCCGCACGCACGTCAAGCGTGCATACGGTCATTCAGGAGCACAGCAAATGCGCAAGCAGATCCTCACGACAGCGGCGATTCTGATCAGTTGCGCCGCGGCGACAGGCGCCGCGGCGGTGGACATCGGCGCCGACACCAAGGTGGGCGGACAGATTTTTTTCGATGTCAGCCATATCAGCCTGCAGAATGAGAACTCCTCGGGGGCCAAGATCGATGCCGCACCGACCGGCACGGGCTTCGATGTCAAGCGCTTCTACCTGAGCATCGATCACAGGTTCAACGACGTCTGGTCCGCGGATCTCACCACCGACGCACAGTTCAGCACCGCGAGCACCGCCACGGTCACCACCTCCACCGGCAACACCACGGTGCTGACCAACCAGAACAGCAGCGGCGGCGTCAGCGAGGTATTCATCAAAAAGCTGTACCTGGAGGGCAAGTTCGACCGGGCCTTCGTGGTACACATCGGCTCCTACGATATGCCCTGGGATCGGTTTGTCGAGAGTCTTTACGGCTATCGCTACATTGAAAAGACAACCACGGACCGCCTGGGGTTTTCCAACACCACCGACTGGGGCCTCAACGCGAGCGGGTCGCTCGGGGATGGCGACCTGGTCACGTACGCCGCCTCGGTAGTCAACGGCGCAGGATACAAGAATCCGACCCGCACGAAGGATGTCGACTTCGAAGGACGCATCGGCGTGAAGCCCGCGGACTGGCTGACGCTGGGTGCGGGCTTCTACTCCGGCCACCTCGCTCAGATCAACGCCAGCAACGAGAACTTTCCCAGCAACACCGCCACCCGCTTTGACTTCGTGGCGGGCGTGAACCACGCGGGCATTCGTGTCGGCGCCGAATACTTCGACGCCAAGAACTACAAGACCGTCAAGGACGCAGCCTCCGCCGCCTTCGGAACCTCGGCGATCGTCACGGCCTCGGGCGCCGTGCCGGTCAGCGACAAGGCGGACGGGTTTTCGGGCTGGGCCTCGTATGCCTTCGATGCGCAATGGTCGGTGTTCGGGCGCTACGACGAGGCCAAGCTGAGCAAAGACGTGGCCCCGAACCTGAAGGACAAGTACCTCAACATCGGCCTCGCCTACAAGCCGATTAAGGCGCTCGACTTCGCCCTGGTCTACAAGAACGAGAAGGTGAATAACGGCAGCACCTCGGTCAGCGGTGCCGATGCCAACGGCTCGTACGCGATCGGTGGCGCCAACGGCACCCGCAATGGCACGTTCGATGAGCTGGGCCTCTACGCCCAATGGGTCTTCTAGTCCGCAAAGCCGGCGATACTGCGCCGCCCGTAACCAAACGGTCATTTGACTGCATTCTGACTGTCATACGAGTGAACCACAGTGAGCGCCTGCGCGCGGCTCTCACCGGGAGTCGATGAAGGGCCCGGCGCTGCGTGGGTCTTCTGCAACCACCCGAAGAACAGGAAGCGCCAAGATGACACCTATTGATTCGCCATTGCACCGTCGTACTTGCGTCGCAAGCGCGTGCCCCGCCGATGACAGTGCATCCCGAGCCCGCCGTGCCGGCGGTATCGCCCGAGTGGGGGGTGCGTGGGTGCTGGCGGCAGCGTGCTGCGGGGTGGGGACGCTGGCGCAGGCACAAAGCGCCGCCGCGGCGCCGAAGGCCGACAGCAGCCTGACCTGGAACGGGATCACGCTCTACGGCATTGTCGATGTGGGGGTGCAGTACCAGACCCATGGGGTGCCGATCAGTGATTACTTTCCGGCCGGCACCGAGTCGATCGTCCAGAAGAACAGCAACGGCTCGATCAACGCGATCACCCCGAGCAACCTGAGCCAATCGCGCATCGGCTTGTCCGGG